>Ga0315329_10000026_pt1 | contig 60237 bp, 88 predicted proteins | sample M150032315metaG_FD_203459 | JGI IMG/M metagenome (GOLD analysis project Ga0315329, IMG submission 203459) | Ammonia-oxidizing marine archaeal communities from Monterey Bay, California, United States - M1 500m 32315 | ecosystem: Environmental > Aquatic > Marine > Coastal | place: USA: California...
AAAATATAGAAAAGTTGAAAAACATATACCAGGCTTTACAGTATCCCGTAATCCACATGTGGTTTGTAAAGATGGATTTAAAATGTCTGTTCAAGCAGGACAGTCCTTATACAGTTCCCCAAGAGATATAGCAAATAATTATAAAGAAGCTGAAGTTGGATTTCCATCTACAGAAGAATCATTGCTCGCATCCTACGCAGATGATGAAGAAAATCTTTGTGGTACTGTTTATGGTTATGTACCATGTTCAGTTATTGATGCGGTGATTGAAAAACATGGTGGAATAGATGAATCAAAAATTGACCCAAAATGGTATCTCTAGGAGAAAATTATGAGTTTTACACAAAAAGAATCTAAATGGGATTCGAATGAAATTGAAATTTGTGTGAAGTGTGGAGAGCAGACTTCTTTCAAAAAAAGTGATGATGTCACTTTTAGATATGGTTACATAGAAGGAGCAGGACAGCTTTGTTTCAAGTGTAGTCAAACTAGAAAAATGCATAAGACAGGGAGTTACGAATAATAAATTTACAAATTTTAGGAATAGTATTTTTTTTACTACTTACATCGTGTAGTTATCATACAGAAATACCTTGTCCTTTTGGTTTAACTATGAAACAATTAGACAAAAAATGTGATTTTATTCAGCACGGGAGTACAAGTAAATGGGTACTAAAGAAGAGATAAATGAAAAACGATTGAAATATGGGGGATGGTTAATCTCTTCGTTACTTATACTTATTGGTATATATTTCATTTGGCCTCATATACATACATCACTGTTAGGAATTGTACTAATTTATCTTGCAGTTCGTGTTTTTAATATTTCTACTTTTAAAGAATATAAAAAAACACGAATAAAACTATTACATAAATTGATAGACTAATGATAGAATTAATTTACAAAATGAGGGCAACAGAAAGAACCCCTTATAAGAATTTTCACTTTAAAAAATATTTTAAGACATGGGATAAATGCTATGAGTTTGTTAACATCCGGCATCTCAAATCATATGAAACAAAGGAAGTGTTTGGAATGGGTCCTAAAGGATATGAAGAACATGAATGATCGCGGGGACAGATCGGTATCTGGTTGGGGCTCATAACCCCGATATAGCGAGTTCGACTCTCGCCCCCGCCACCAGGCGAGTGTTGTATAATGGTATTACCTCAGGCTTCCAACCTGATGATGCGGGTTCGATTCCTGTCACTCGCTCCATAAATACTACATGGTAGTAGATAAAAAAGAATCACTTGTATCCCTAAAAGTAAAATATCCCAAACATGAAAAAGATTTTTATATTGAAACCGTTTGTAAAACTAAAACTGATATTGGAATTATGTATACTGTAAAAATTAGAAATGTTAAACCCAAAAAATCATGATACGTATTGTCATTATCCATTTAAAGCTATGACCTTTAAGAAGTGGTCTGACGATGGTAAGAGACCAACTAATGTTACACCTTGTTGCATGATGATGAACCCTGTGGAACAAAAGGGAGAGGCTGCAGATATGCATTATGACATGGGTCTTTCCGAAACGGCGCTAGCAGGAATGAATCCCCTTGACATATTTAATTCTCCCCAATACGAAAAGCTAAGAAACGATTTAACGAACGGCATAAAAAATGAAGTATGTTCTGTCTGCTGGAAGATGGAAGAAAAAGGTTTAGAATCGTTTAGACAATGTTCTGATTTTGATGGAGGTAAAGAAACTGATGGTTTATTTGAGTTTGACATATCTCTTTCTAACCTATGTAATTTAGCCTGTAGAATGTGCAATATAGGAAGTTCACATCAGATAGGTAAGGATGTAGAGGCAATGCGTGCTAACGGCACTTACGATGAATTTATGAGAGTAAGTGATAGAGCAATGCCACGTAAAAAAGGTGTTATCTATGATAAAGAGTCTAACGAAGTAATTGATTGGTTAATGAATAATACTCATCAGATAAAAATGTTAAAAGCATCTGGGGGAGAACCTTTTTATGATAGACGAGTTGTAAAGGTATTAGAAAAGTATGTTGAAGATGGTACTGCTAAAAATACAACTTTAAAGTTCCATACCAATGCTACTCAATTTACACCTGAGCTAGCAAATCTGTTAAACAACTTTAAAGAACAGGGTCATACATTTAGTATAGACGGCACACAAAGAACTTATAATTATATCAGACATCATTCTGATTGGAATAAATTAAATGAAAGTCTAGATAGTTATCTAAGCACATGTAATAATATTAAACATCAATATTTTAATATGGTGTTATCTGGTATTAATGTTTTGAATGCTGCAGATTATATAGAATGGATATGTAATAAATGTATATACCATAAGGTCCCTAGTTATTATATTCATTTTGCAGAAATGTTTCCAGGTAATAGGGGAACATCAATTAAAAATATTCCCATAGAACTTTTAGAAGAATCATTAGATAGACTTATAGAAGTAATAGATTCAGGTATAGCAACTGTGGCAGATTCAGATACTGTACACGCAACTATAAGAGGAAAAGAATATAAGAAGTGGTATAGATTTAATATTCATAATTTAGTTGGTCAAATACAAAATGCAATTAATAATCATAATGGGGATTATAATAAGTTTAAAAAAGAATTAGTCATTTTAGATACTGTTAGAAATCAATCTTATAAGGATTATATAGACCCCTTACTAATAAATCACTTGGATAATATAAATGTATAAACCACTACCCCACTATGTAACAATTAAAAGATCTCCCATTTCCGGCCTAGGCCTTTTTGCAACAGAGAGAATTGAAGCACATTCATTAATTGGAATTACCCATCATGCAGATGAGCGCTCTGACGATGGATTCATTAGAACCCCTTTGGGAGGATTTGGTAATCATTCTGATGATCCTAATTGTTTCAAACTTTTGATGGATCCTAAAACTTGGTGGATAGGTGCTTTAAAAGACATTGAATCCGGAGAAGAACTTACTTGGTGTTATACATTATATAAAATTAAAAATAAGGCTTGACATTTTTAAAAAAATGCTTTATAATATTAATGTTGTGCCCACAGAGATAATATATGAAAGTTAAAAATGGCAGATTATAGTTATCTAGATAATTTAAAAATTAAATTAAAGCGACATCCAGGGGATAATACAATTTCTATACAAGATGCTAGAAAACTTATGAAAGCGAAGGCACCATTAAGAATTCAATTAGGTTCCGAACGAACAATGTCAATAAAAAAAGATATTGATATAGATAAAATTCTTGAAGAGATAGAAACTCATATTATCCTTGATTGGAAAAAACCGGGAGTGTGTCAAATAATGTTACAGGGGGTAGAAGAAGATGGTGACCCCTTTTTTGGTTCTAGAGAATTTAAAGAGATTGGAGAAGCAGGATATAAAGAAGAAGATTTTATTATTCCTTTATTTTCGGGTATGAAGTATACTAATAAGTTGATAAAAGATTTTAAAATGTTTAGGACTCGAGTAATGTTACTAAAACCGAAATCATGTTTATCTTGGCATTATGATCCTAGTATGAGAATACATATACCCTTATGTGGGGATAGTGATAGTTTTCATATTATGGAAGATCCTGATGGCAATAAAATAGTTCACCAAATAGAAAAAGGAGAAGCTCATATAATGAATACAGAAGTGTATCATTCTGGAGTAAACCTTTCTAGAAAAGTAGAAAGGATTCATATAGTCGGTTGTGTTAATGTAGATTAATAAACAGGAGACATCAATGTATACTCAAAAACATCTTATAGATAAGATTAATAAACACATCAATGCTGTATATCCCTATACGGGAGAATATATTATAGATGAGTTATCAAGAAAGGGTACTATGTCACAAAATGTTGGTCACGTGTTAGAGGATGCACAAAAACTGTATAAAAGTCTTTGTAATGATTATAAACAAGTATTGGACAAATAAAGGGTTTAGTTCGGGGTTCGGCGATTTAATTAATTATATATCATATGAATATATAAATGTCAAAGAACCCACAACAATTAATTGGCATTTACAACCCCGAACACACAGACAGATAAAAAGAGTATTAAAATTTTTTAAACCAAATGAGTTGGTTACTCATAAGTTTTTACCTCACTCTATTAAAGATGAAGAACCACATGGTTCACATCCTCATGATTATTGGCCTGCGAAAGAATTACATCAACCAGGTGATTATGTGGCTATATGGTTATATCTATCTCATGTAGGAAAATCGCTTCATCATCAAGATAAAGTTGTAAAGAAGGTTCATTTAGAAATGTTATTAAAGAGCCTTAAAAGAAATGGATATAAAGTAGTTATCATTCCCAGCTTAGGAAATAAGAATCGCAGTGATACATTATATAATATTAATTATGATTTTGATCAGTATGGATATTGTATAACTAGTATATTAAAGAATTGCAAATTTAGTATTTGTTCAGAAGGGGGAATTGCCCATTTATCAAGATTAATGAGAGTTCCAACTCTGGTTTATTTTAATCAAACAATGCCTTGGAAGGGCCATGAGCATTATGATTTAAGAGAATTTTGGATTACAAAATATAGTAGACCAATTGATACTATTGTTGCTGATGTAGCTCAGACGGCAGAGCAGCTGATTTGTAATCAGCAGGTCACGGGTTCGATTCCTGTCATCAGCTCCAAAGAAAAATGATACCTATAATAATACAAGATAACTTTTTAAGTAGTGAGGAATGTAAACAACTTATAGATTTTTATAAATCTCGTAGCCATGCCTCTGAAAAATATAGTACAACATATCCATTAGTTATTAAAACTGATGAACATAAATTATTAACAGAAAAAATTAATAAGGTTGGTTTTAATGTAAATAATACAATAGTTGATTGGTTTCAAATTGTTAGATGGCCTTCTCCTAATTCAGGTAAAAATTTACATAAAGACATATCATCAGTGCTTAGTAGTGTCATTTATCTTAATGATGATTATGATGGCGGACATACATATTTTAAGGATGGTACAAGTTTTGCACCCGCTATAGGCCGTGCAATTTTTTTTGATGGTAATAATTACCCTCATGGTGTATCACACATTGATAGAAATGATAGATATACTGTAGCAACGTGGATGAAAAAGTGTATAATATTATAAATGGATTCTTAGATGAAGATTATTGTAAAGCATTTACAACATATGCACTTCATGAACGATTCGAAAATTTTTCACCTTATGATACAAAGAAGCATTTACATCCGGGTGCTGAAACGCATGCGGTTTATAAGGATCCCTTTACTGAAGCGTCGCTCAGAGCGATGTTAGAAAAAGTTCAAAGATACTTTCCGGATAAGGAGATCTTTCCTTCTTATTCATTTTATATTGTGTATGAATATGAAGCACAATTATCACAACATATAGATAAAACTGAATGTGAAATATCTATTACTGTACCTACAGGTTACCTTTATGGTGATAGCTATAAAGGGTCTGTATGGCCTTTATATATGGATGGTAATTCAATAGAGCTAAATATAGGTGATGCTCTTTTATATACGCAACATCCCAAAAAGTTGAAGCATTGGAGAGAGCCATTCGATGGGATCTACCAAGTCCAACTATTACTTCATTATATAACTCAACCGGAAAATAAATCTTCAGCGCCTGCTCCCAATAAAAGGCTGCTGCAAACAGCTTAGGAACTTAATGGCTCGCAATATAATTATTATTTGCATTTGTTTAGCCTTTGTTGCATTTTATCTCCATATTGTCATGACAGGGATGTAGTTCACCTACCAATTTCATTACATTATTGAAATCATTACAGATATTTGTTTATCAATGATATCAATGCCTTCTAATTATCTTATTGAAATCATTGATAATCTTTTATCAGCAATGATATCAACGGTTTCTAATTATCCTATTGGAATCATTGATAATCATTTCTGTTGCTTTTTTGAGCTAGATATGATATAATATAATATAGGATAAAAACAGGGTGTGATTATTCTTAACCGCAAAGAGAGAGATTATGTTTATTACCGAATTAATTAGATTTATTGGAACAATCGTCGTGTTCGCAGGACTGATGTATATGGTCACTATTCTTTATTTTGTATTATAGAGGCATAATGATTGATGTTGATTTGACAAATATGATTCCAGAAACAGTTCAAGCGGTAAGCGCATTTGATTTGGAAACATCATTAAAATCATATGTTGAAACAACGTCCACAATTGGACTTATTAACGCAGATGATGGCACAGCATTGATGTCCGGATTCACTTTATATTGTTCGACATTTCCAGCGGCTGCACCAGTTTGTATTCCAATGGCAATCGGATTTGTATACCAATGGTTCGATCAAGTTTTCGGACATATGTTATAAGATCATACCGGCGATCAACCGCCGAAGCGAAGAGTTGGGTGGGGAAGGTGGTACACAAAAATTAAAACTTTAAGAGAGAGAATATTATGATGAATAAAAGCCAGATTAAAAAGATTATGGAGATTTCAGGAGACTTGAGTGAGTTTGATATCCCCAGCATTGATTTAAGTTTAAACAGATCCTTATCTGAACTAGAAAGTTCATATTGGGAATTTATTGACAAAACTGAAGGTGAAGATTCTTCTGAATGGAACAAATCCGTCCAAGAAGATTTTGGTGCCCTTGAAGGTTATTTAATGAAAATGGATTTAATATGAAATATGCAACAATTGAGATTTTAAGTGATGTCGAAGCCCATTGGGGTGTGAGTGCCCCATTTGGAGGAAAGCCAGGTGGTAAATACTTAGTCCGCGAATATGAACTAGATGATAAAAATAAATCTGTAGAACAAAGTGGGACGTTTTATAAAACAATTAAAGAAGCTGAGGATCATGTTATTAAATACCAAAGTTAAAAAAAAGAAAAAGATTCCTCAACATATTTTAGATGAGGAACGTGGAGATGAGATTAGACAAATGAGGAAAGAACAAGCTCAAAGGGAAATGTACGATGACCCTTATTTGAATTGGAGCGGCCACAGGTAAAATGTTTAAATACATATTTCTAGGATTTATATTAGGTTATGCATTCAGTTTTGTTAGTCCAGAATGGTATGCATTTGTTAATAGTAACTTTATCCAATTTTGTAGGTGGGCAGAATTACCAGATGTAATTTGGCTTTGGATGGATAAATGGATTTTTTTCGGAGCACTATAATGATTATGACAAGACAACGACCCCATGTGAAAAAGAGCAAGAAGGTTTATAACCGGAAAGCAAAGCACCCAGAACCAAAATTAGATAGGCATTACGTATCAATGATGGTAGAAGAATATCTTGCAAAGGGTGGAGAGATCACAAAAATAACTGCAGATGGTACTGTTAACCAAAATTCATGGAAAGACCAAGCAAAGAAAAGTTGGAACACGCGACAAAAGAAAGCCTCGCAGTGTCCGAGCGGCTAGGAGATGGTTTGCAAAACCATATACATCGGTTCAAATCCGATCTGCGAGTCCATTTTTTTCTTGACATTCCATTTTTAATATAGTATAATAATTTTATTATAAGGTTACAAGATGCATTCAAATAAACGATTACGCCAAGAAGGGGCTATAGCGCGCTTAGAGAAGACAATTGAAGCGCATCAAGCGGACTTTAAATTGGTAAATAAGATCATAGAAGATAAAAAGTTAACAAAAACTTCAAAAGAATTAGAGACCCTTCGAAATAAAAAAATTGAGCGTGCTCAAAAAACGATTGAGAATACAAAAATAGCAATGAGGTAATATCTGTCCAGGGTAGGTGGGACAGAAGTGATCTATTCCACTGTACGCCATAATAGAGGGCGGGAATAGACATTCTATAGGCTGGCCGCGTTATTCATCTTATCAATGAGTACGGTGGAGGGGGTGATGCTTTATCTTGAGCGTTTATGTTCTGTCCGAAAACTTTTCGGCATAACGATCATACGCCAGGTAACCAGGTGTAGACAGATATAGGAAGCAGGGGTCGCTTAGCTAGCTTCCCCTTCTTCCGTTTTTTAATTGGAGATTATAATGAAATATGCTTTTGATATAGATGGTACTATTTGTACTAATCGCGAAGACGTCAGAGAAGAAAAGAAAGATAATACTATAACATATTTGGATATGAAACCGTATCCGAAACGAATTCAATTGGTAAACGATCTCTATGATCAAGGTCATGAGATTATATATTGGACAGGTAGAGGTGGAGATTCATTTAAAGAAGATCCACATCATTGGTATGATGATACAGAAAGACAATTACAGGAATGGGGAGCCAAATACCATGAGCTTATTGTAGGTGGTAAACCATGGTTTGATATGTACATTTGTGATAAATCTTATAATTCAGAAACCTGGTTTCCTATTTTTGAAAAGATGAAGGATGCCTAGTGAAATTCGGACAAGAACAGAAGAAATTGAAATTACGGCTAATGAGGTTGAACCAATGAAAGCGATTTTAGAATTTCAGCTACCTGAAGACCAAGAACAACATCGTCAATCAATTGATGGAATGAATTGGGCTTTATCTATGTGGGACTTAGAACAGTTTATTAGGAACGAAAGAAAATATAATGATAAGTTAACAGATATAGAATTAGATGTATATGAAAAGATATCTAATCAGATAGTGGGAATTATGAATGAAAATAATTTAAAATATCCGACTTAATGGGGGAGGCTGTGCATTGGTGAGCTCAACAGACTGTAAATCTGCCGCCTGAGGCTGTGATGGTTCGACTCCATCTCTCCCCACCACATAGGCGATTAGCTCAGACGGGAGAGCAGGTGTTTTACAAGCATCAGGTCACTGGTTCGATCCCAGTATCGCCTACCACTAGGAAAAAAATGAAAAGGCTATTATTAATTTTTATAATGATGGCAACATGGATAGTTGTTGGTTGTAGTACAGCAGGATGTTATGGACATTGGGTTAAAGGACCCGGTCATCATAGAGGAACTAGAGCGCTCCTTAAAGACGCTCATTTACCTTACTATCAATGTGTAGATGAGAATAACAAAGGCAGCAATTTGGAGAAACGGAGATATTTGTGACCAAAGAACAAACACAATTAGATCAAGACATTAAATTACCTCTTGACGTGCCGACATCCCATTCATTTTCGATGGAAAAGATATATCATTTTGTTTGTGGAGAATGTAAAAATTGGTGGAGCCATGCAACTGATATGGTTTACAGGCGAGGTCAAAATATGTCTTGTCCTCATTGTGGGGAAATGAGAGGAATTGTTAAAAATGATATGGATGAAAATCCCCGATGGGAAAGAGATGTAACGTAAATGGTAAGAGTATTCCAATATAAAAAATAAAATAAAAGAAGGAGCAAATGCAGAAAAAGCTATTATTAATTTTTATAATGATGGCGACATGGACGGTTGTAGGGTGTGAATCAGTAAAACAAGCAGGATGTTTTGGTCATTGGGTAGAACATAATGATGGATCCAGAAGCGGTCATAAGAGAGGTACGATTTATTCTAATCGACATAATGTTACACCTTATAGACAATGCGTGGATGCAGAAGCCCCACACTTAAATAAAGAACGGAGGCCATTCGGATGAGAATAGCATTACTCGTTTTTGTAATGTTATTGATGAGTAGTTGTTCGAGCAACACAAATAATTGGCCAAGAGGTATGACACCATTTTTTGCAGAGTGCGAAGGAGAAGGTGGAACATATACAGATAAGGCATATGCGGTTAGAAAAAGACAGCCGTGTCCTGGAGGATGGAAATTTTATGACAGAGGCGAACCAACTCTAACAAATGATTAAAGATAATGTGGATCGCAATAATCACTATTGTATTAGCGGTAACACTAAGTGGATGTGCAAGGGATGCATCTGGTGATGATCATAAAGATGAAGTGACTGTAACTTCTGAAGTAACAGCAGACAAAGATGTTAGTGATGAAACGATATGGATTGCAATAGTCATGACATGGAACCCTGTCGTTTATACAATAGACAAAGAATTTTCATCTGAAGTAAACTGTTGGAACTACTACGATAATGGTGCCGGAGAAAGTAAAATGCTTAATAGTTACGGCACACAAGTTTTAGACCATCAAGGCAATAAGCCTGACAAAGAATATATGAAAAAACATCGCCCATCACACCGAGAATACCCAACTAGAATATACAAGAATTTCGGAGGATGGATGATGTGGTTAACCTGTGACATAAAAGGAAGGCTTGAAGGATTATGAGTATAACAAATGGCGCATTGTATGATAGGTTTGATCTTGAAGAATCTATCATGCAAATGGCAAATATATTAGATGATATAAAAATTTTATCTGAAAATGTTATGGAAGATTCAGAATGTGATAAAGATAAAATAATAAATGCTTTAGTTGGAATGGAAACAATATATCAAATGCGTTTTGATAAAACAATTGATATTATGGAGTATTGTGTTCGGACCCGCATGTTAGATAATAATAATCATATTTCACCAAACCCTAATTTAGATTATAAGGGAAAACAGCTAGATGATGAAGGAAATTCTGAATCTAGATTTAATTTTTGATTATTTTTAAATGAGTAATGTTAAAATCATATAAATAAATCAAATGACAAAACGATAATATATTACGGAGTGTATCAATGTCGGATAAGGAAATAAAAGAAGAAGTAAATGATGAAGAGCAAGCTGAGGCCATGGAAGATCCTTCGAATCCTGCGTCAGAACTGGTGGATTTAGTCCTTTCCGGTGAGCTACACGCAGCAAACGAGAAGTTTAATAGTATTGCAGAATCTAAAGTAGTTACAGCAATTGAAGATGAGAAGTTAAAAATCGCTCAAACTCTTTTCAGTGAAGATGAAGAGCCCCTTGAAGAAGCACCTAAAACTAAAGTAAAAGAAGATGATGATGAAGACGAAGACGACGAAGACGATGATAACGAGGCAGGGGAAGATGATGGCGATGATAAGCCAGCTGCTCCTAAAGATAAGGAAGATGAAGATGATGATTCAGATTCAGATGATTCCGATGAAGGAGATGATAAACCGAAGAAAGGTAAAATTCCTCCTCAGTTTATGAAGAAAGAGGAAGTATCTGCATCAGAAGGGGTCACCGGTGATGATGATGCGAATGAAAAAGCGTTAGCTAAAAACCGCGCTATGGCAAAGAAGTATGGCCAAGTTCGTCAGGGCATCCCCGCAGATAAAAAAGAAGAAGTAAAACCTGAACAATCTTTTGATCCAGGTGAAGCAAGCACTAACATGCCACTTCCGGAATACTCTTTTGTAGCACAAGTAGCTAATCATTTATCTGGAAATAGAGGTGGATATATAAAAGAAGATCTTGCCAGAGATATTGAAGCCGGCTTTAAAAAGTTATCTTCAAAGAAGGCTAAAGCTGGTAAGTCCGATGGCTTCGAAGGTAATGCAATAAAATGCGGAGATTATAAGATTACTCCAGTTAAATATCACGATGCATCAGATACCACACCAGGTGCAGATGAAAGTATTGCCTTTCACGTATATGTTGAAGACGGTAAAGGAAAAGCTGTGACGGGTAAGATAAATGCAAGTCAGGGTGCTGACGCGATAGATTTTGAAACCGAATCCGGAAAATTTTCTTCGAGCGATAAAAAGACAGCTAAAGAAATCGAAAAGTGGTGTAATTCAAATTAAAGACTTTTCATTCAACGTTGGAAATCGTAAGTAACAATTTGTGGGAGGCTTATGTCTCTCAATCGGCTGCACTGTAAGATTTGGTTTTTGGAGAAGCTGGTAAAGCAAGGATAAAGACTTGGATGGGATCCGATGATCTTGCTGTCAGCAGCCGATAACTTTTGTTTTTTGATATGGATTGATCAAATGAATATTTGGTTAGAGTATTTTAAATATAATGATAATAGAAATAATAATCATGCGCAGATGAAAGAGAATGCCAAGTGGAAAGCGCCTGATCCAAAAGATATTCAAAGAAGACCTTGCATTGATAGAGAACAAGCACAAAATATAGCTAAGTCTCTGCAAGAACAAGGATACCACGTAAGTATAAAAACAGATGGCCCAATGTGAAGTATGAATTTAAAAATGACAGGGAATGTTATTGTTAGACATCAATCAGTTCCCGATTGTGAATGGTGTGACAAATCAAAAGATTTATTAGATCTAAAAGGTATCAAGTATACAATTATAGATAGTGATAAAAAATTATTTTGGAATCTTATGCAAGAAACAAATAGTAAAAAAGTCCCCCAAATAATTTTGAATGGACAGTTCATCGGAGATTATAACGATCTTTTAGAATATTTCGATGATGAATTATCTTAAATAATAACGTCGACTTTCCCGGTCGAAGGAGGTGTAATGCTTACCGGGTACAGACATGATAACTATTATATGTACACTCTTTAAAGGGGCCCGACTCGGTATACCTCATTCAACAGAAATATATAATGCTGAATGGGCAGATAAATTATATCGGGGTCTAAAGAGAAATATAACAACAGATTTTGAGTTGGTTTGTTTAGTTGATGAAGACTATAAATTTAAAGAACCAATTCGTGCTATCCCCTTCCTTGATCCCAACTCTCCAGGTTGGTCACTTTTAATAGAGTTTTATAGACCAGATATTACAACGAATCGTAGACTAACAATTGGTCTAGATACTGTTATAATGTCTAATATAGATGACATTCTTACATTTCCTTTAGATGTTGGCTTATTGACTGACCCAATGATAGAGGATGAAGTATGTAATGGTATAAGTATTGTTAGTGATCAAACAGCAAATAAAATTTGGGATGTATGGACTAATCAACGAGAATGGGTTTTAAAAAATTGTAGATTATTACCATGGAATACTCCATCAGAATTATCGATGATGAGAAAATTATTTAATGCAGATGGTAAAGTTCCCAGAATAGATATTGGCTTTCCAGGACGAATATTTTCTTATAAGATTCATATAATGAAAGATCCTAGTCTTTTAAATAACGCATCTATTATTTACTTTCATGGTAAACCAAAATTACAACAACTATATAACATTAAATATAATAAAAAGATATTGGAGAATTGGGTATGACCATGTTAAATAATTGGGACTATGTAGGTTCAAATAAGATACATAAAACTGCTCTTATCGATTGGAGAAATGTTGAAATAGGAGAGAACAATATTATAGGACCATATACTTGTATTGGTACAGATGCCCAGAGCGTAAGAGATGAATCTAAGGGTAGGATATCTATAGGAGATAATAATATATTCAGAGAAGCTGTTTCTGTAAATAGGCCTACTGCATGGTCAGAGATAACAGCTATAGAAGATAATTGTTATTTGATGATTAACGCTCATATCGCTCATGATTGTTATATTGAGTCTAATTGTGTTATTAGTAATAATGTAGCTTTTGGTGGACATGTGTATGTTATGAATAATACACAAATTGGTTTTGGTGTTCTTGTTCATCAATATAATGTTATTGGTTCTTATTGTATGTTTGGTTTGGGAACTGTTATTCCTAAAGGAGCAGATCTTAAATGTGGAACATTGTGGTATGGTAATCCAGCAAGATTTAAAAAGTATAATGAAGTTGGATTACAACGAAACGAACTTGCAGTAGAAGATATGAAACCTGAAGATGAAAGACGACAAAGTATTATTGAAGAAAGATCTAAATACTAATATGAATAAAGAAGCCTTTCTAACTATTGTAAATAATAAATTGTGCGTAGATAGAACTGTGTTTGAATTACATGAATTAAGAGAATGTAAAGAGTATTTACAACAGAACGGTTATGAATCATCTCAATTCTTTGCTAAGAGCGATCAAGAAATAGATAAGTTACATGCTATTATTGAGAGGATGGCTGAATTGTCTCCGGAGTGTGCCAGCAAAGATATTGAAAGTTTTTATTTAAATTAATATGAAAGAATATAATGTACACACAAGACGATGTTAAAAGGTTAAGTGGTTCAATCCAAATCGAATATACCTTTGCGAAATTAGGTGCAGAAAAATTACGCAAAAAGTTAGATGAAAAACCATACGTTAGTGCTTTAGGAGCGTTAACAGGTAATCAAGCTATGCAACAAGCAAAAGCTGGGTTGGATTCAATTTATCTTTCGGGATGGCAAGTTGCAGGAGACGCAAACGATAGTCTACAAATGTACCCCGATCAATCACTTTATGCAGTTGGAAGTGTACCTACCATAGTTAAGCGTATTAACAATACGTTTCAACGTGCAGATCAAATTCAAACAATGGAAGGTGAAGGCGATGTAGATTATTTTCTTCCAATTGTTGCGGATGCTGAATCCGGATTTGGTGGTGTCCTCAATACTCACGAATTAGTAAAACATTTAATTGAAGCAGGTGCCGCAGGGATACATTTAGAAGATCAATTATCTTCAGCTAAGAAGTGTGGTCATATGGGAGGAAAGGTTTTAGTTCCTACTCAAGAAATGGTAAATAAATTAATTGCTTCAAAATTAGCAGCCGATATAATGGGCGTTCCAACTGTAATTATTGCAAGAACAGATGCTCTATCAGGTGCGTTATTACAATCAGATTCTGATGCTCATGATAATAGATTCATAACAGGTGAACGTACCGATGAAGGTTTCTTTAGAGTGACTGCAGGAATGGATCAAGCGGTTTCTCGAGGACTTGCTTATGCTCCATATTGTGATTTAATTTGGATGGAAACATCAGTACCAGATATAGGGGAATGTAAGGAGTTCATACAAGAAATACGAAAAGAATACCCAGATAAAGTATTTGCATATAATTGTTCTCCATCATTTAATTGGAAAGCAAAATTAAGTGATAAAGAAATATCTAGTTTTAAAGATGAACTTGGAGATATGGGAGTAAAATATCAATTTATAACTCTTGCTGGATTTCATTCCTTGAACTATAGTATGTTTGAATTGTCTGAAAATTATAGAGATCGTGGAATGACAGGATTTGTTGAGCTTCAAGAAAAAGAATTTGCAGCTCAAGTTAGAGGATTTACTGCTGTCAAACATCAACGCGAAGTTGGTGCTGGATATTTTGATCAAATCGGACAAGTATGTACTGGAAGTACAGATCTTAGCGCAATAGAAGGATCGACAGAAAAAGAACAGTTCTAATGGAAATATTTCTTAATGGTCCAGGCGGTACAGTATCAACCTGGAAATTGACTGAAGCAGCTTATAATTATTGGAAGGATAAACCTAGAAAATTTTTATTTGATTTTTCTTGGAATTTGCCTGATCTTAGAAGTGATAATATTTTTGATGAAGAACATCCTCCTAGAGATAAACTTGGTGTTCCCGATGAAGCATGGTTTTTTAAACCGTTAGATGGAATATGGCGAAATGGAGACTGGTCGCAACCGGTCACGCCAACCGGTTGGTGCATAGATATTTGTGAGTATGATAAAGCAACGATTTATGTTGAAGAAGATAATGTAGTAACCCAATATCATCCAGATGAAATAGATACTATAAGATTTGAGAAGACATATAAACCACCATCTGAATTATTCTATTCAGCAGTTTCCACAGAAATAGGTAATTGGCAACATAAGATGTATAATAAATCTATACCGTTGCACAAGTTTAGATTACATATAATACGTATTAATGATAAGAGATGGATCTTTAATCTCGATACAACTCAAAGAGAAAGTTGGGATATGTATAGAGAGGTCAGAACTGATTGGTCTTATAGACTCCATGTTAGGAATAAATTATTTGTTGATGATATGAGTTCATTTACAGATATTGATTTATCATATGATATGAATACTGGAAACCACGAACAAGATTGTTCTCACTTTAAAGTACATGATACACATATTCGGTGATTCATATTGTGATCCTCTCAATGGATTTGATGGAGGGATATCATCAGAAAAAAGATGGTTCAATCTTTTAGACGAGCCTTCATTTGTTTTTGGTTTAGCGGGTTCTAGTATTGATTGGTCTTTAGATGTATTTCTCAAAGGTCATAATTATAGAGAAGGCAAAGTAATTTATATCGAATCTATTCCAAGAAGATTTCATTTTGAGTTCTTACAATATCCTGGACATGCCGGCGCGGTTGTGTTTGATAATATGAAGATGTGGGAAAATGATGAGTGGCTTTCAAATCCTAGGATGAAATATCTTTCCCGTCATAAAAAATTTATAGGATATTTCCATGAAAATTATAAGGACTATCACAAAGCAACAAAGGCTAGATGTACATTAAAGGCTTTATCAGAACAATATGAAAAGGTTATATATTTTGCTACTTCACATAATAGAAATTTATATAGTTCTGTAAATATAAAAAATACAGAAAAATTTATTATGCCTGACATAAGATTAATGGATATATCACGAGCAGAGATAAAGAGCGATTATGATCCTTCATTTAGAGATAAGAGATCAAATCATTTTACTGAATCTAATCATAAAAATTTAGCAAGATATATTAAAAGAATATTTAATAATGAATCTATAGAAGATATAGTTTTTGATACGGATATGATATGATATATTGGGGAATTACTTGTGGGTCACACGATGGCGCGATATCTGTTTATGAAAGTGACACACAGAATATAATATTTGCAACTGATGCGGAAAGATTTTCCAGAAAAAAGAATGATCCTCAAATACCTCTAAGCTTGTTAGATTATGTACGAGAAGAATATGGGGAACCAAGTAAAGTTTATTTTTATGAAAATCCCTATGTAAAAGTTTCCCGAAGATGGTATGCTGGCCAAAAACCAATTTGGAAACCGCCTGAGTTACCACATCCATATAATACTAAGTATTATAAGATGAAGTATACTTCTCATCATAAGTCTCATGCCGCCTATGGATATTATACATCACCATTTACTGAATGCATGGTATTATGTATTGATGCCATAGGAGAATGGGAAACATTAACTGTCTGGCATGTTAAAGATCATAAGTTTAAAAAATTATGGAATTGGAAATATCCTAAGTCATTAGGGCTAATGTATTCAGCATTAACTCAATATTCAGGTTGGAAACCTAATGAGGAAGAATATATTATGATGGGGGCAGCTGCCAGACAAGTATATCCATATGAACTAGCAGTTAAAAGAATAAAACAATGTTGGGATAAAAAAGCGACTTGGCATAAGGGATGTACTAATATTTCAGAATGGAATATAAAACCTGAAATACATCCAGAAGACGTGCCCACTGCTGCTCAAGCAGTTTATGAAGAAAAATTTGAAACAATTTTAAAATCAATTAATAATCATAAATTAAATAATGGTAATATTGTATACGTGGGAGGATGCGCCTTAAATGTTAGTGCCAATAGATTTCTATCAAATTATTTTTCTAATATCCATATACCATCTAATCCAGGGGACTCTGGTTCTGCTATTGGATGTATTCTCGCAAGAGCTAGACACCATATTGATCCTACTCCTTATCTTGGTTATAATATTCAAGGACCATATCCGATCAAAGAAATAATTGAAGAGTTAATGATTAAAAGAGTAGTTGGTGTAGCAAATGGTAGATGTGAATTTGGTCCGCGCGCTTTAGGTAATAGAACATTATTTGGTGATCCCAGAGATCAAAATATAAAACAAAAAATAAATGAAACAAAAGGTAGAGAACAATTTAGACCTTTCGCTCCAATGATATTGCCCGAAGATGTGCCGAAATATTTTAATGGTGGTTTTCTTTCACCTTATATGAGTTGTGCATTAGAAGCAACAGAAGAATTTAAACAGAAGTATCCTGGTGTTGTTCATATAGATGGTACATCAAGATTACAAGTAGTTGATTCAGAACCACATATATCATTATTAAAAGTTTGGAAGGACATAACTAAATGTCCTATATTGTTAAACACTTCTTTAAATGTAAAAGGACAACCAATTGTCAACACAAGAAAAGATGCCAAAGATTTCTCTAAGAGAACGGGTGTCGTTGTTTATTCTTAAATATTATTTAAGAATTAAAGAAAAAATTTATGGTAAAGAAAAACAAGATTTAGATCCATTTATATATGATTGAAAAAGTATTAATTGGTCCATCAGATCAATATCATCTTGATGGTATGGTAAAATGTCATGGAAAATTTTGCAGCATGTATGATGATAAAGATCTAGGATTTGATTATCAAGAACATTTGATTCGTAAATGTTTTAAAGAGAAAGGATCTGATATTTCTGTATATTTGGTATATCAAGATTTTCATAAAAGCATAGGATTTGATGAAGATAAAATTTATCCTAGAGATAAGGAACACGTTGAAGGTAAGAAGACATTATCTGAGATAGAAGGAAAACAAGGTAGTAAATTATTCATGAGATCAAAAAATATAAAAGTTAAAAAAAGTCTTCATTGGAAGCCTTTTTTAGAATATTACTGTAACCATGAATATTGGAATATTGAATATAATAAATTTTTAAAAACTTTACCATATTATAAAAAAGTGTTTACAGAATTTAACTATGGACATATAAAAGATTATGAAAGTTGGAATAATTGGTTGTTCTCATAGTGCCGGAGTAAGTGAACAGGGCATGCTTCATAAAGCAGGTGGTTTTAATGCTTGGAAAGGATGGCCAATTCAATTAGCAAAGAAATTTCCTCAACATGAATTTCATTTATTTGCTTCTCCGGGAGGTGGACAAAATAATATGGAAGCTGCTTTGAGGTCTTGTCTTATTGAAGATTATGGAATGGTAATTCTTCAATTTACAACTCAACGTCAAATGTGGCCTTTGACAATAGAAAGAAAATCAAAGAAGAAAGATGGTACAATAGATTCATGGTATCAATCCGGACGTAAAGATAATTTCTTTTTACATCAACAAAGAATGAAATCTCTTTCTGTAAAGAATTACGTCCTGGAACGAAAATGTGTTATGGTTGGTCCGCATTGGGATAGACGTATGGGATTAAATCTTGACGGCACAAAAGTAAATGCATATGAGCTACCTCAAGTTATATTAGATGCTCTTTTAGATAATCAGTATTTTAATGAGATGGCAGAAACATTTTATAATTGTCGAAAAATATATAAAAAATTATTTAAACATTTTTTCTCTCTATTATGGGTACCCACTCATAAGTACGGTCCAACTAATAGTGATCAAGCTTTAATTGAGGTGAAAGGAAAGGTTCCAATTTTTGTAGAAGAATTTTTAACTGGAAAAAAAATAAAGAATTATGTTGATTGGGAAAAAACAGTATATGAATGGCTGATTGAGAATTGGACTGAAACAAAAAATTTATCTAAAGAAGATGCAACACGAATGATTTTTAATGAATATAAAAAACATAAGGGACATCTGGGAGAGAAATCACAATATAATGTGTTAGAAAATTATATTTTAAAAAATCCAGAATTAAAAGAGGCATTAGGATAAATAATCTTTTCAACTCTGAAGAATGGCTGCGGAGGGTGGAGTCGAACCACCAGTTTTATTCGTCCAACAAACGATTGCGTTTACCGATTTCGCCACTCCGCAATTTTTCTAATTCTATTGCTTGTCTTTGCAATTGATCTAATACTTCATGAACACCAGCACCATTTTTATAAATTGGAATTGCTTTATTACTTTTTACTGAAAATAATTTTCCATCTTTATAAACTGGAATTATTTCTTCAGTCATTTTCTAATTTCACCCCATATTTCCGCCGGCCATTATCATCTGCATCTGGATTCAAATTACTATATATCTTCAAGGCACTTATAAGTCTGGTAAGGCCTATTCCTCCACCATATCTTGGAAAAAATTTATGACTTAAAAATTCTTTCAATTCTTTTTCTACCCGTTCTTTACCGAATAATTTAAATAATAATCCAGCATATTCTCCATCGGAAATTGTATGAAACTGGTCTTCCATCTCTTTCGGATCAGCAGACCTTTCAGCGGAACCAATAGTTTCCATGCCTCCCATAATTACATCGCATTTGTTAGCAAGTTCTTTTTCTTTTTTCATATTCCAAAAGGGAGAAGTATGGTAAGGAAATTTAGTTATAAATCCAACTCCGGTAGGATGAGAATCAGATATCATTTGTTCGTGCTCGTGATCTAATTCTTCGCAATTAAATTCTTGACACCACATTTTGTAAGTTTTTTCAGGAAATGGTCCATTGGTTATGAAATTTCCAAACCCAAATTGTCTGGCAACGAAGTCAGGAACTGTGAAACCTAAGTGCTTAACTAAATCTCTTTCCATATTAAGCAAGTCCTCAAAGTCACCTGGCGCTTCAAATTCAAACATGGGAAATATAACTTCATGTCTACCTTCAACAGGATTCTGTTCTTGTCTATAAGATGTTGAAACACAGAATACACCTTTTAAATCTGGATTATTTAATAGCTCGTATTCCAACCACATTTGGCCGGTTTGAGGTAAAGGCCATATGATATCATTATAATTATATGTTGCGACAGTTGTAGGATCTTCGCATGCGGCTAATATGGATAATCTGTTTTGGGTATGGACTTCGAGGAAATTTTTATCTAAAAAAAATTGTCTAAGGGAGGTTGTCACTTTGGTAAAATCATGAGGCGAGATGTTCGTCGTCATTTTTTCTTTCTATTAAATATTCTATTCAAATTAATATATTTAGGAAAATAAAATCTTAATAAATATTTATGTATGAAAAAGAAACATAGACAACTCTACGATTCGTGGAAATATAAATCAAGAAATTTTATGGAATTTAATAATCCCGTTTTTCAGGCCCTATTAGGTCTTGTCATATTCTATATCGGACTCAAGATGTTCTCAGGTGGAATGAAATCAATGAGTCATTTAGAACAACTTGAATGGTTTTTAGGAAATCCTTATTGGATGTTTCTTGGAGCAATTGTATGCACTCTTCTTTGGCAATCTTCATCTCTTACCACAACCGCTGTTATAGGACTTGTTGCATCTGGCGCATTACCACTTCCGTCTGCGATTGCGGCAATACTTGGAGCAAACGTAGGAACAACAGGAACAATATGGATTGCAGGAATATTAGTGAGCGATGGACTACCTACCGGAATTACTAAACAAGTGGCTCTTGTACATACAGGAGTGAATACAGTTATGGCGATTGCCTTACTTCCATTTATACAACCTATATCACGATTTATATCAAAGTTTTAGATGGTCTGGGGGCGCCAAGCAGGGTTCTTGCGCCCTGGACCTTCGGGCCATCTATCTACCTTATTGAAATCATTGATAATCTTTTATCATCAATGATATCAACGCGTTTGATGTATCCCTATGGAATCATTGATGATCATTTCTGTTGACATTTTGGGTAAATTATAGTATAATATAAGTAGAGAATAAAACAATATCGAGAGACGAGAGAGATGAACGAATTACGAGAACAAAAATCAATCCTAGCTAAGTTAATGGCAACCGAGAATATAACGGTTCGTCATGCTAAAGTCCCCACCGCAGGATTTGATCCAAGATCACGAACACTACTTTTACCAATCCTCAAGGAGATGGAAGGCGAAGTCTATGACTTGTTTGTCTGCCATGAGGTCGGACATGCATTACATACACCAGCAGAAGGTTGGCATAAAGCGCTTTGCGAAGAAGGACCTAATTATAAGGGATTTTTAAATATTGTCGAAGATGCGCGAATTGAGAAACTCGTTAAGCGCAAATATCATGGTGCAGCCAAAGCGATGCACAAAGGATATAAGAAGCTGATACATGAGCGCGATTTCTTCGGGATTCAAAAAAATGGAATTGATATCAATAAAGGTTCACTGATTGATAAACTCAACGTTCATTTTAAAGGTGGTCCGCTCGAAGCTGTTCGGTTTACTGACGAAGAAATGTATTATGTTCGTGAGATGGAAAATCTTGAGACATGGGATGATGTAGAACAATTGACTGGAGAGCTTTTTGAATATTGTAAAGGTGAAGAACAACAACTTCAGGATTTTGATCAAATGTCAATAGATTTAGAAGAGGATGATGAGTTCGACGAAGATGAAGATGAAAATGAATGTATGGGCGAAAATTATCAAGAGTTCGCACCAGAAACTCCATCGGAAGAAAATCCAGAAAGTGAAGATCAAGCAACAAAAGAAGATTGTGAACAGCCGGTTGATACATGCGACGAATCAACCAGTAAAGAAGATGGCGAAAAAGAAGAAACACAACTTGAGCAAAATGCGGATGCAGAGAATCAAGGCTCTCCCGAAAAGAAGGAAGAAAAGAAGGATTCGACCGGCAAGGATGCAGGCACTGGTGGACATGATTCATGGTATGAAGAAGATCCATGGACATGGGAACCTAAGGCATTCACCGATGAAGAGCATAGATCCCATGAAGACGAATTAGTCCATGAAGATGCAATCGAGATTCGATATTATAATTCTCCGAAGATGTATATCAAAAATAATGATCTAATTGTTGATTATAAAACATTAATAAAACAATATCGCACAATCACTTCAGATCTTGACGGAAGAAGAAAAGAGGTGCCAGCACATATTTGCATTGAATATGCAAAAGAATATCTAAAACGAATCGATAAGGACAATAAACCAGTTGTCAATTATCTCGCAAAGGAATTCGAGATGAAGAAGCGCGCGACTGAATATAAAAGATCTCAGACCTCTAATTCAGGAATTATATCATTGACAGATATCCATAAGTACAAATATTCAGATAACATTTTTAAGAAAGTTACAATTATTCCAGAAGGCAAGAATCACGGATTGTACATGTTGGTTGATTGGTCAGGATCGATGCACGATAAGATCTTACCAACATTTATTCAGTTATTGCAGCTTATGGATTTTTGTAGGAAATGTGATATCAAACATGAAGTGTATGCTTTCGTTGATTATAGTTGGGATGAAGAAGGAAAAGATATCACTGGTGAAAAAAAGGAGAGAATATTAATTGAACCAGAAATAGGATCGATCACAACTGGAGATCGTTGCTTGACATTGATGCAAATGTTTTCGGATAAAATGTCTGCGAAAGATTTTCGAGAAATGAGAGAATTTATGGTCTTGACTTTGGTTAGATGTGATAAAGATTTTCATGATGCTCCTTGGACGATGCAAAGAAAGGCGAATGCCATAGCACGAGCGGAACATTTTGGAAGAAAGCCTCGTGAAGTTAAAGAGACTATGCAATTTGAAATTTGGCGCGATTGGGCTAGAGAAAAGCATGAACTGGGAACTTGGGAATGGCAAGCAATGACACACAAGTGGGATTTTCCAATGTCTAGACTTTGCGGGACCCCGTTAAATGATGCAATAATGTTAAGTATTCCAAATTGTATCAAATTCAGAAAGGATAATAAGTTGGATATTGTTAATACGATTATTTTAACAGATGGAGAATCAAATTCTTCTAATAAATATTTCAAGGAATATTTTGATGAAGAAGGAGAATCATATAAAATTGATACAGCAGAAATAGAACATAAAGATGTTCGTAACAAGTTAGTTGATCGTGACTCGAAAAAAGTATTCAACTGGTCACGCAAGGATCGTAGACAAGAAACTAAGAATTTTCTTGAATATTATAAATGGAAAACATCATCGAATGTTTGTGGATTCTTTCTTTGCACTAGTTCTGAAACAGCAGGAAGAGTAGGAAGCGGTTCTTATTATTCTCCGGAATTTAGAGAGAAAAGAAAAGAATATAATAGGAACGGATTTATTATTAATACTGATCTTGGCTATACAGAATTGTATGTGATCAAGGCGAACACGAAAGTCGATACTGAAGATGAGATCGATCTGGATACCGATAAAAAATTATCCACCGCGCAAATAACACGAGCATTCAAAAAGTTTCAAAAAGGAAAACTTGAGAAGCGCATTCTTCTTAATCACTTCGCTGAATTGGTTGCTTAATGCAAGTTTGTTTCACAACAATTTCAACAGGTTATGAGAAACTCATTGAAATCATTGATAAACAAAAGGGTTGACATTTTTGCCAAAATAGCGTATAATATAAGTAGAGAATAAAATAATAACATAACGAGAGAGAGTATATTATGAGACACCGAGACCAATTAGTAGAAGCCTGGAAGCAAGCACATGGAGATTCAAAAGTGCTTGACAGATCCGCGGTAAATAGAGTAGCCGAGGAAGCAGGGCTTAAAGAACCGAATCAGAATTTTCTGAGTAAACTTAGAGTTGGCCGAAATCAATTTTCGATTGCCAATTATGGACAAGCATTACAAATTATGCCACAAGCGAAGTGGGGCGATCGTTATCGTAAACCAAAAGTCGTTGAAGATGCCCGCGTAGTTCAACACGAGACCGCAATTAAAAAGGTTGACGAAGCAGTTTCATTCGTTCCTTCTCCTGATCCTAATTATATCAAGGCAGGTTATTTTGCTGAGATTGTTAAGATCATGCAGGCAGGAATGTTTATTCCTACGTTCGTTACAGGTCTTTCCGGAATGGGTAAAACCAAAGAAGTCTTCGAAGCCGCAGCGAAATCAAAACGCGAATTGATTCGTGTTAATATTACAATTGAAACCGATGAAGATGATTTGCTCGGTCACTATACCCTTAAAGATGGAGAAACTGTTTGGGAAGACGGACCAGTGATTGTCGCAATGGAAAGAGGCGCGATTCTTCTTCTTGATGAAATTGACCTTGCGTCAAATAAGATTATGTGTTTGCAGCCAGTACTTGAAGGCGGCGCCATTTTTTTGAAGAAGATTAATCGACTTGTTAATCCAGCACCGGGATTTAACATTATCGCAACCGCGAATACTAAAGGTAAGGGATCTGATGATGGCCGGTTCATTGGAACCAATATTCTTAATGAAGCGTTTCTTGATCGTTTCCCAATTACATTTGAACAGAATTATCCAAATGCATCAACAGAGAAAAAAATTGTTGCTAAAATCCTTTCAAATTATGAAGTCAAAGATGATGAGTTTGTTGACCATTTGGTTCAATGGACTGATGTAATTCGTCGAACATTTGACGATGGAGGAATTGATGAAATTATTTCAACTCGTCGTTTAGTAAATATCGTTAACGCTTATATGGTTTTCAGAAGCAAGGAAAAAGCGATCGAATATTCGATCAACCGTTTCGATGAAGATACAAAAAATGGATTTATGGACCTCTGGAGTAAAGTAGATCCTTCTGCCGTGCCTGAAGAAGAAAATCAGGACTTGGAAGACCAAGCATTAGAATAAAAATAATCCTTGACATTTATAACGTTATCATTTATAATATAAATAAATGATAACGTAAATAATTTTAATTTTAAAAATAAGAAAGTAAGATGGCAACAGGTACAGTAAAATGGTTTAACCCTAGTAAGGGTTTTGGTTTCATCAATCAAGATGATGAAAGTAAAGATGTTTTCGTTCATTCAAATGAACTCAATGGTGTTTATATTAATGAAAACGATAAAGTAGAATTTGATATAGTTAATGCGGAAAAAGGCCTCTCAGCTAAAAATATTAGGCTGCTCTAATCATCCCCCTATATATTAGTAATTTAAGATAGAGTTTTATTAAGTATTTTTCTGTTTTATCATTATGAAAGGAGTGAATGCAGATTGAAGTACCTATAGCAGATTTAAGAAAGAAACGTATATTTGTTGCTACACCAATGTATGGTGGTATGTGTAGTGGAATGTATACGAAAGCTTGTTGTGACTTAGCAACGACTGCTACCAAATATCAAATAGATTTAAAGTTCTTTTATCTTTTTAACGAATCCCTAATTACAAGAGCACGAAATTATTGCACAGATGAGTTCTTGAGATCTGAATATACACATCTCATGTTCATTGATGCAGATATTTGTTTCGATCCGAATTATGTTTTAACATTAGCAGCATTATGTGATGACGAACATCCAATTATTGGCGGAATATATCCTAAGAAATGTATTGCTTGGGAGAAGGTTCGTAATGCAGTAGATAAAGGATTAGGTGATGATGACCCAATGATGTTAGAGAGGTACACTGGGGATTTTGTTTTTAATCCAGTAGGAGGAGAACAAACAATTTCTTTATCAGAACCCGTAGAAGCTTTGGAAATTGGAACTGGATTTATGATGATGCAACGTGATGTATTAGAAAAATTCACAAAAGAATATCCTAAATTTCGATATAAACCCGATCATAATCGCTCAGAACATTTCGATGGTTCCAGATATATCCATGCATTTTTTGATACAATTATTGATAATGATCAATGGATGGGTGAAGGTAAATCGGAAGGATCCGATCGTTATCTGTCTGAAGATTATATGTTTTGTCAATTAGCACAAAAGATTGGCATTAAAACTTGGTTATGTCCATGGATGAAATTGTCACATGTTGGAACATATGTATTCTCTGGTAATTTGCCAGATATGGGTAATTTAGAATATGCAGCCCATGGATACGATACTGAGAATAGACCTTTCTTAGAAGACAGAAAAAAGAAGTTATCTTCTCAAGGTAAGAATAGAAAGGAACGCAGAAAGCTCGCTGCCAGTAAACGTAAAGAGCAGAAGAAGTCAGGGAAACCTGATTATACTAAAAGCCCTAACCATTTATAAAAAATATGATTATACATAATGAGACTGTTGAGACATTAAAGAACTTTGCCGAAATTAATCAAAGTTTGGTTATTGAAGCCGGCGATGTTATTAAGACAGTTAGTGAACAGACAAATGTGTTGGCGAAAGCGAAACTTAGTCAGAGCTTCGCACAGGATTTTGCGATCTATGATCTCAATAAATTCTTGGGTGTTCTTTCTTTGTTTACAGAACCACAATTTGAATTTAGTGAAAAATCTGTAAAGATTCAATCAAGCGTTGATGCAAATAATTACACAGCTGGTGATTCAGTTGCTGAATATCAATTTGCAAATATGTCTTTGTTTGAAAACGAAAAAAAGATTCTTGCAAAAGATATTGAGTTACCTTCCGAGGATGCTTCATTCACGCTTGAAGAGAAGTATTTTATTGCTATTACGAGAGCAGCATCAGTTATGAGTCTCCCCGAGATTGCTGTTATAGCGAGTGATGGTAAACTCAAAATGCAAGCAATCGATTCCAAAACATCCGTCGATAGCTTCGCAGTTGATTTAGGAACCTCTAATTCTAACTTTAAAATGATTTTTAAGATAGAGAATCTTAAACTTATGAGAGGCACTTATGATGTGAAAATATCAAATAAAGGTCTTGGGCATTTTAAAAATACAAATAAAGAATTAGAGTATTGGATTGCAACTGAACAAACAACATAAGGATTATGTCAGATAATATATTATGGGTTGAGGCATATAGACCTCAAAGGGTATCAGACTGTATTCTTCCCAATCATTTGAAAGAACCATTTCAAGCATTTGTAGATAAAGGTAATATTCCTAATCTATTATTGAGTGGAGGACCAGGTGTAGGTAAGACAACAATTGCTAAAGCAATGTGTAAAGAAATCGGTCTAGATTATCTTGTTGTGAATGGCTCACAAGAATCAGGTATAGATTTATTGAGAGTTAAATTAGAAAATTATTGTAGCAGTGTTTCGTTATTAGGTGGTAGAAAAGTTGTAATTATTGATGAGGCGGATTATTTAAATCCACAATCAACCCAACCAGCATTAAGGGGGTTTATTGAAAGATTCTCAGAAAATTGTAGTTTCATTTTTACTTGCAATTATATACATAGGATTATTGATCCTATTCATTCTCGGACTTCAGTAATTGAGTTTAAAATAGATAAAAAGGATGCTCCTAAAATAGCATCTCAAATGTTAGATAGGGCTAAAGAAATTCTTGATGAAAGTAATGTCAATTATAATGAGAAGGTTCTTGTTGAATTGATAATGAGGTATTATCCAGATTTTAGGAGAACTTTAAATGAATTACAGCGATATAGTAGTACAGGAAGCATTGATAGTGGGATTCTCAGTCAATTGGGCGATTCTAACTTTCTTGCTCTTATTAATGCATTAAAAGAAAAGAATTTTTCCAATGTTCGTAAATGGGTAAATGATTCAAGTCATACAGATCCAAGGAATATATATAGACAATTATATGATAATCTACATGAACATTTAACAGCTAATACGTTACCACCAATTATTTTATTGTTAGCAGATTATCAATATAAATCTGCATTTGCCGCCGACCAACAAATTAATTTAACAGCATGTTTGATTGAGATAATGGTTGAAGGGAATTGGCAATGAATCCATTTGATTTTGTAAAAGATATAAACTATAAGAAGAAGGATTTACTGAAAGATGATCCTGATGGACACTTAGAACGCGAATACAAGTCATTTTTAATTAATAGAACGTTAAGTTTTACCTCCGATACGGCCCTTCATGCTAATGAAATGAACATACGCCCGTTTCTAGATAATAAACTTCAATACCATTATTTGCTAAATATCATTAGACCCAAGAACAGATTTGGTCGATGGTTAAAGGCTGAGAAGTACGAAGCTATAGATCTTATCGTTGAATATTATGGATATTCCTTTCAAAAAGCAAGAGAGGTCATTGATATATTCACAGATGAGGATTTGAGAATTCTTAAGCAAAAATTATTTACAGGTGGATTGAAGGAGCACGATGAATATAGAGGTCGAAGCACTCGTTGAAATCATATTAAAACAACCAGATGATTTTTTAAAAGTAAAAGAGACTTTAACAAGGATTGGTGTAGCATCTAAGAAAGATAAGACGTTATATCAGAGTTGTCATATTTTACATAAGCAAAGTCGATACTATATTGTTCATTTTAAAGAGTTGTTTATGTTAGATGGAAAACCATCTAACTTTTCTGATAATGATGCAGCGAGACGTAATACAATAGTTAATTTATTATCAGAATGGGATTTAGTTCAAATTGTTGATAATGATAAGGTTAAAGATAATGTAGTTCCAATTAATCAGTTAAAAATTATATCTTTTAAAGAAAAAGATGAATGGAACTTAGTAGCTAAATATAATATTGGAAATAAAAAAAGTGATGATGCTAAAGTTGAAAATACACAAATTATATGATGATGTTATCCTTCCAAGCTTTTCCACAAGAGGTGCGGCATGCTTTGATATACATGCATATTATAAACCTGAATTAGGATATAAAGTTTGGAACGATGATAGGAAGAAGTTTATTGATAGAAAAGATTCTTCCATTACAATACATCCATTTCAAAGAGTATTAATTCCAACCGGAATGATCTTAGATATTCCGCCGGGACATTCAGTAAGAATACATCCAAGATCTGGAACAGCAATTAAACAAGGTTTGAGTTTAATTAATTGTGAAGGAGTAATTGATTATGATTATGTGGAACCATTATTTATTGCTTGCATAAATTTATCAGATATTCAGACAGTCGTTATAAATAATGGTGATAGGATCGCTCAGGGCGAACTTGTCAGGGAACTTCAATATGATATTGATGAAACATCTACTAAACCTCTACAAAAAACCGACCGCGATGGTGGTTTTGGGAGTACTGGTAAATGAGTAGATTTAAAGTTTTAGGGCACAGTTACGACTTAGAAATATACGAAGAAGTTTTAACTGATCCTGAAAAAGGTACTATTGAATTCGACGAGGTCGGAGTGTATAGTGCCAACTCCATACTAACTCTAGTATGGATTGTTCTTAAACATCGGTTTGAACATCTGCTCGCTGGTGAGGGATGGAGAGACTGATAATCTTGCTTAATTAAGGAGATAATATGTTACATACAAACGCAATTTCACTGTTCAATAATCCCAAACATTTTGAAACCATGTTACAAACCTCATTAGGGTTTGAACACATGTTTGACAGATTATTTGGGGACTTATCTAATTTTCACCAACAAAATTCTTCAGGTTATCCACCTTATAACTTGAAAAAAGAAGGAGAACATTATATAATAGAGTTAGCAGTTGCTGGACTCAGTGAAAAAGATATTAAAGTGAACGTTGAAGCCGGCGTTTTAACCGTCGAGTCAACAGGTAAGGATTTTACCAAAGAACCAGAAAATGAATTTCTTCATCAAGGAATTGCAAGACGAAATTTCAAACGTTCTTGGACTCTTTCCGATGATATTGTTATTAAGGGAGCAGCTCTTAATAATGGTATGTTAACAGTTTCAATGGAAAAGATTATTCCTGAAGAACAAATGATTAGACAAATTCCGATTGTTACAAATCAGAAATAAATTCGACGGGTCGTTGGGATAAATACTTTAAACCAACGACCTCATAATAGGAGTGAAAGTGAACGAAGCCGAAGATATTAGAGTCGCACAGAACTTTACTTTACCTGAATTAATTAAAAGTTCAACAGCAGACAGAATGGGCATTAGTAATGATCCTGCTACAGATCAAGTATTAGTTAATCTTACTAACGTAGCAAATCATATTTTACAACCGGTCCGAGATAAGTTTGGTCCGATTCGTGTAAATAGTGGTTACAGGGGGCCTGATTTAAATAAGGCAGTGGGTGGATCAAAAACTAGTCAACACTGTAACGGTGAAGCGGCAGATTTTGAATGTTCCAGAGTTGGTAATGACGAATTAGCAGAATGGGTCAGAGATAATTTAGAATTTGATCAATTAATTTTAGAATTTTATCAGCAGGGCAAACCATCAAGTGGATGGGTACATTGTTCTTATAAAACAGATGGCAATAATCGTGGAAAGGTTATGACAGCTTTGAGAGTCAATGGAAAGACTTCTTATAAAGAAGGATTAATTAAATGAGGATTTTAAATGAAATATCTCATACTATGTTATCTCCAAGTTCTCTATACAGTTGGTGCTTTTAGAGATCGAAGATGTTGGATTGATGACCAAATATTATGGTGTTATACTAAGTTAGAAACTTACGGACACAAAATAGATAGCCGATATTATTACAAACATACTAAATGAAATTTTATACTAATGTACATCAGATTGGTGATCATATATTAGTAAGAGGATATGAGAATGGTCAGAAGTTTGATGACCGTGTTGAATACCATCCTACTATCTTTATACCTTCCAGAGAAAAATCCAAATATAAAACTATTGATGGAAAACCTTTGGCTCCTATTAAACCAGGAACAATAAAGGAAACCAGAGACTTTATTCGTAAGTATGACGGAGTTGAAAACTTTCAAATACACGGAATGAATGCTTATAGGTATAGTTGGATATATGATAACTTTCCGAAGGATAAGGGAATCGATTATGATTTTTCCTTATTAACAATTGCAACTATTGATATCGAAGTCGGCTCCGCACATGGATTTCCTGATCCTATATCTGCGATTGAAGAAGTACAAGCGATTACCATTGGGACTGGTGGAAAATATTCTGTTTTTGGTTGTGGTGAGTTTAATAGTAATGAGGAGAATGTAGAATATTTTCAATGTTCAGATGAAAATCATTTAATTCAAGAATTTATTTCATTTTGGGAAAAACTAGCACCAGATATTATTACAGGTTGGAATATACAAGGATTTGATATTCCTTATTTGTATAATAGAATAGTTAGATTATATAGTGTTAAAGAAGCACGCAGGTTATCGCCATGGAACAGAATTCATGAACGGGCTACCAATTTTCGTGGAAAGGAAGTTATCTTTCATGATCTCATCGGAATTGCTGTTATCGATTATATTGATGTTTATAGAAGGAATTCTCCTCCAGCAGAAAGTTATAGGTTAGATTATATTGCTTCAATTGAATTAGGAGAAAGAAAATTATCGTTTGAAGAGTATGGTAATCTTTTTACATTATACAAAGAAAATTTCCAAAAGTTTATTGAATATAATATTAAAGACGTACAATTAGTTGAGAGATTAGAAGAAAAGAAAAAGTTAATTGAAATGGTAGTTGCTCTCGCATATGAAGCAAAAGTAAATTATCAAGACACATTTGGAATGGTTATGATGTGGGAAGTGATCCTCGCAAATGACTTAATGAATAGAAACATTGTAGTCCCACCAAAGAGAGATAATACAAAAAATAAAGCATATACTGGCGCGTATGTAAAAGAAGTGCAAACCGGTATGCATAAATGGGTTGTCAGCTTTGATTTAAATAGCCTATATCCTCATTTAATTATGCAATACAATGTAAGTCCTGAAACTATTTTAACAGGAGTTACACAACAATGTGGTGTAGAAAATTTATTGGAAAAGAGAATTGATCTAAGTAATTTCTATGAAAAAGATATTATTATCGCTGCTAGTGGTCAAGCTTTCAAAAAAGATGAACAAGGATTCTTACCAAGATTGATGCAAGAGAAATATAATAATCGAGTCATTTTTAAAAAGAAGGAAATTGCAGCTAAGAAAAAATTAGAAAAAGAAAAAGATCCGATTGAGATAGAAAAATTAAAAAAAGAAGCAGATTCATTTGGCAATAAACAAACTGCTATGAAATTAATGCTTAATAGTGTTTATGGCGCTTTTGGTAACCCTTATTTTAGATTCTATGATTTAAGAATTTCAGAAGCTATTACATTAGGGGGTCAGCTCAGTATCAGATGGGCTGAAACGACAGTCAATAATTATCTCAATCAAATATTGGAAACAAAGGAGGTTGATTATGTATTGGCATCAGACACTGACTCCCTCTATATTACTTTAGATGATCTAGTTTCAAAAGTATTTCCTGAAGATCCAGAAACAACAAAAGTTATTGATTTCTTAGATAAAGTATGTGAAGATAAAATAACAAAGATAATTGATTCAGGATATGATGATTTAGCTAAGTATATGAATTGTTATGATCAGAAGATGTTTATGAAAAGAGAATGTCTTGCTGACAAGGGTATTTGGACAGGAAAGAAACATTATATTCTTAATGTCCATGATAATGAAGGTGTTAGATATGCAAATCCCCGAATTAAGGTTATGGGGATTGAATCTGTTAAATCATCAACTCCTACATCTTGTAGAGATAAATTAAAAAAGTCTTTTGACATTATTATTAATCAAGATGAAGAAGCTATACAAAAATTCATTGCAGATTTTAGAGTGCAGTTTGAAAAGGAACCTATTGAGAACATCGCTTTTCCTAGATCTGTTAAAGGAATTGAAAAGTATAATGGTGGAGTAGATTTATATGCTAAAGGAACACCTGTACATGTAAAAGCAACACGCTTATATAATCATTTTTTGAAACAGAAGAATTTACAAAATAAGTATCCTGTTATTCAGGAAGGTGAAAAAATTAAGTTTGTTTATTTAAAACAACCTAATCCTATTAGGGATGGGGTCATAGCCATGATGGAAGGCTTGCCTGAAGAGTTCGGACTGCATGCTTATATTGATTATGAGAAGCAATTTGAGAAATCTTTTGGAGGTCCTTTAAATGAAATTTTAAAGGTAATTGGATGGTCCCCTGAAAAAAGAAGTACATTAGAAGCGTTTTTTATTTGATAAATATAGTATGGAGATTTTGTTATGAATAAATTATGGTACACTTGGCAAGAAATGTGTTTAGATGTAAATCAACTTTGTAGAGAGATTACATTAGACCATTTTGAACCAGACGTGATCGTGGGTTTAAGCAGAGGAGGTCTAACGCCCGGCGTTATGATGTCTCATTGGTTAAAGAAGCCTTTTAAGCCCGTGAAAAGCTCTCTCAGAGACTTTCCAGAATGGGAAGAATATCTTCCTAGAAAGACTGATGAAAGAGTTCTAATAGTAGATGACATATGTGATAGTGGTGAAACGTTTGAACGTATATCATCTTTTATTAAGGGCCCAAGAAAGGATCAGCCCTTAGAAATCAGTTGTGATGTAAAGTTTGCATCCCTCTGGTGGAATAACGAGGTCAATTTTGAACCTCATTATTACGTAAGGGAGGTCGCAAAGGACACTGAGAATCTATGGATACATTTTCCGTGGGAATCATGGTGGTCAGCACCTCTGACATTTAATTAACAATTTAATAGGAAAATTCATGTTAGATAAAGCACTCGGTTGGATTAGAGGTATAACCGAACTAGGTCTTGCAATAATTGCCCTTGGAGTTGTTCTTCAGATAATTTTTGGTGCAGCAGTGCCGTTTCTCGGAATGGATATCGTGGGTTCAGTTGTGTCACTCGTAAAACAATTAGGAGCCGAAGGTTTAATTGGCTTAGTTGCAATATGGGTGCTCTGGGGAATATACGAAAAGAAGTAAGACAATAAAAAAATAAAAGGCTCTTTCGGGAGCCTTTTTATACGCGAGAGCGGTGAAGGGGTTGGAAGACCCGTTAATAATGAGCGAGAGAAATTAACAAACACTTTTCTTGGAAGGAGAAAATGAAAAAATTAATTTCAATTTTTATAATTTTGGTTGCAGTCGCAACCTTATTTGGTATTACGGCAGTTGGTAAGAAATTGCCTTCAGTTGGTTATGTTCTAGTGGGACCAAAAAACGATGGCGGATGGTCAATGAGACATTATCATGGATTCATGTCATTAAAAAAACATGGTTATAACGTAGCTGGTGTCGAAATGGTGCCAGAATCAGAATCAACAAAAGTATTTCGTAAACTTGCCAGAAAACATGATATTGTATTTGCTACCTCATTCGGTTATATGGATGGAATGGTGAAGGCTGCAGAAAAAGCACCAGATACAATTTTCATGCATGCCACGGGTTACAAGGGCAATGATACAAATATGGACAACTACGTTTGTCACTCATTTCAAGCACGATACCTAACAGGGATTGCAGCTGGAATGTTGACAAAGACAAATAAAATTGGTGTAGTGGGTTCACATCCAATACCTGAAATCATTCGTAATATTAATGCACTTACACTTGGTGCACAAACAGTAAATCCTGATATTGAAGTTTCTATAGTATGGATAAATTCTTGGTTTGATCCACCTAAAGATATGGATGCGGCCAAGGCTCTTCTTGATGCAGGAAATGATATACTCTATACAACAACCGATTCACCTAGTGTAGTTGCTCTTGCTCAACAAGCATGGAAAACTAATGGTAAAGAAGTTTGGAGTATGGGTAATGATGCACCTATGGGAAGTAACGGCCCAGACCGATACATCACAGGAATGATGTTCAACTGGAATGTTCTTTACAAAACAATTGTTGATCAACTTGCAGCTGGAAAACTCAAAATGAACCAGAGATGGAATTGGGGCTTACAAGAAAATTGTGTAGGTCTATCGCCATGGGGTAAGAATGTTCCGGGTGAAGTTGTTAATAAAGTTGAAACTGTCAAGATGCAATGGATTCAAGATGATCTGGATACATACTTTCCTTTTGATCAAGGAATCACAAAAGCTGATGGAAGCACAGTTGGTAAAGGTGAAATTGCTAGACCTCAAATAGAAACTATGCAATATTTTGTTAAAGGGGTTGTTTCCCGATTTCCCTCAAAATAATATAATGAAAGGTATATATGGAAGGCTTATTTGAAAGCATTCTGACCGCAATAGCGGTTGTTATTAATGGCATACCACAGGGAATTTTAGCGTTAAGTTTTGGCTTCGCAGCTTTTCCTACGGCAATAGCATTTGTAATTGGTATTATTGGTTCGGCATTCTTTATGTCTGTCGCAACTATATCCTTTCAAGCAGAAACAATCACGTTAGCTGGTACTCTAGGTAATAATATAAAAGAAAGACTTTCTCTTATATTTTGGGGTGCCACCCTACTGTTGATTCCCTCTTTGCTTGGAATGAATGAAGCGTTAGTTAATTTTATTGGTCCACTAGTTGTCACATCAATGATGGCTGGAGTGGGTATTATGTTAGCGAATGTTTCTGTAGATTTGTTTAAGTCAGAAAAATGGACAGGAGGAGTATCTTTAATTAGTGCTTTACTTGCTTGGTTTTGGACCAAAGACTTAGCACAAACAATTATATGGTCCGTAAGTTTATCCACACTTTTTTATGTTGCATTAAAGTTTAATGCTGAATTGCGTGAAAAGTTAGGTGTCGTACTAGAAGAAATTGTAGTAGACAAATCACGCGAAAAGTTTACAACGGGCAACATTGAGTGGAAGTTTTGGACTAATAGAAACATTGTTATTGGTGCTTTATCATTAGCATGTTTAAACATTGGCGCCAATATTTCATTTGGTAAAATTACTGGAAGTATTGCAGGGACTAATACAAATATAGATCATCTTGCAATTTATTCTAGTCTTGCAGATATGGGATCAGCATTCTTTGGTGGTGGCCCAGTTGAAGCGATAATTTCTGGAACCGCGGCCGCACCTATGCCAATAGTTGCATCTTGTATTATGATGGGAATTATGGCAGTCATTCTATTAAGCAAAGCATTGCCTTTGATCGGGCAGTATGTACATAGAGCATCTATTGCAGGTTTTCTTTTTGTATTAGGTGTATTTGTTACCTTTGCTACAAATATGGCTGGTGCTATTAGCATTGGTGGAACTTTTGCAGGACCATATGGATTTGGACCAGCAGGAATGGTAATTGGTTCCGCAGCATTTGTAACTGCAAAATTTAATCCTTTTTATGGTTTGCTTGCAGGATTTGCTACAAGCCTAATCATGATGGGAGCTTAATATGGCTTGGGGAGAACCATTTACAGATGAGTTCTATGAATTAAAAGTCGCAGGACTTATACGTAAGTTGCCCAAAGTCAAAATCAATGACGAGCTCGCTATTGCGAGCTTTGTCATATTGGGTGATACAGAATTAATAGAAGAATGTGCTGAAGCAATTATTCTTCTGAATGATTTTCCAAAGAAAGATGAAATTGATATTTTTTGTACACCAGAAGCAAAGGGAATACCATTGGTACATACCATTGCAAGAAGGTTAGGAAAAGATTATGTCATTGCAAGAAAATCTATCAAAGGATATATGGATGATCCTATGATAGAAAAAGTTCAATCTATCACTACAATCGGCGCACAAACACTTGTCCTTGATAGGAGTGATGTTAAGAAATTAGAAGGAAAGAGAGTAGGTATTATTGATGATGTAGTATCTACAGGTGGTTCTTTGATAGGGCTTCAGACAATGTTAGAAAAAATTGATTGTTCTATTGTATGTAAAGCGGCAGTCTTATTGGAAGAGGCTGGATATGATAAAGGTGATATACTTTATTTAGAAAAACTCCCAATTTTTAAACCATAAGGTTTTGTAGGATTGTACCTTAGAACAACCCTATTACACACAACACACACATAAAGGAGACAATATGTCTAATCCATATGAATTAAGATTTAGACTCTTAGAAATGGCATCGAGCTATCTCTATGACCAACAAGAAAGACAACGGGGCTTTGCCGTTGATGCATGGGAATTTGCAAAAGAACAAGGTGAAGCAAATATGAAGTTATGGAAAGAACTTCAACCTGAATCCTTTACCATTGAGGATATTAAGACGAAGGCAACTGAACTCTACGAATTTGTTGAGAAAAAAGCCTAGGTAAAATCAGGGAAATAAATGATTCCGATAATTGATTTCAGAAGTAAAACCTGCATAGAAGAAATGCATAGAGCATATACTACTTGTGGGTTTGCTATCTTTACCAATGTCTATGATAATTGGTTATCGGAATTTACTGATTGGAAAGAACTTATGGAAGAGTTCTTTCAACTACCACTAGATACTAAAAAACAATATCAATATAGTGGAGTAAGAGGCTCATTAACGTGTCGCGCTGGCTGGGGTGAAATGGGTTATATTCAGAATCGATCAGGTGATTTGAAAGAGTCTTATAACTGGATTGATTCAGCAAGAATGCAAGATCAATACTGGCCGACAGAGATTCCAGAGTTCAAATCATCCGCTCAACAGATCCTTCAGATCTCTCAACAACTTTCTCATCAGTTTTTCGACAAGTTCGAAAGCATGTTCAAACTCAAAAAAAAATATTTAATAGATAAGCATATGAGTGGTTATGTTAATATGAGAATGATTCATTATCCAGCGCATGAGAAGCAAGAGGAACACGAGTCTGGAGGAGAACATACTGATTATGGTTCTATTACTTTACTCTTTCGTTTCAATGATGTTGGTGGTTTACAAGTACAGGATAGAAAAACAGATGAATGGATTGATGCTCCTGTAGTGGAGAATTCAATAGTATTAAACATTGGAGATATGTTTCAAAGATGGTCTAATGATACGTTAAAATCAACTAATCATAGAGTTGTTAATACATTTCATACAAAATCTTGCTATTCAATGCCTTATTTTGTAGATCCCGGTAGAGATGTATTAATTAAGAATTTCACAGATGAACCAGATAAGCATTTACCAATTTCTTCTGAAGAGTACTTACAGGACATGCTGCGTTTGAATCATGACAAAAAGAATTGGGAACTACAGATTAATTAATGAACACTTAACTAAATACTTATATTAATAATTATAGAAAGAGGATATTATGTTACCGATATTATTATTCAATGTTATTTCTAGTCTTGTCGTGGACAAAGCAACAGATTTAGCAACAGAGCATGTGGAAAATATGATAAATGATCTACTTCCAGATGAAGCAAAAAAAGAATTAGATGAAGTAATTGCCAGCGATCCTTCGCATGCATTTGATAATGCCAAAGATGCATTGATGGGAGCAGTTGAAGGTAAATTACCTATATCATTAGCAGACGGAACGTTGAAACCAATAGAATTAAATTTTAAAGTTACTTATAATCCTACAGATGGGTCAGTTGATATAGAAAAGTCTTGATATTTTTTTTAATGTGTAGTATAATATATTATGTTTAAGTGAAAGGATTAAATGGGATATTTTGATGAAATGCTGAAAGTGGCGAATAACACTTATGGCTCTAAAGTAAGTGATGGTGTTGAAGCTGGTGATGTGGAAAGCTTTATTGACACCGGATCATATATATTGAATGGATTATTATCAGGGAGTATCTATGGAGGATTACCCTCAAATAAAATTACTGCATTTGCAGGTGAAAGTTCCACAGGTAAAACTTTTTTTGTTTTGGGCTGTGTCAGACAGTTTCTCGCAGATAATCCTACTGGTGGGGTTATATATTTTGAAAGTGAATCTGCCCTAACCAAAGATATGATTGAAATGCGCGGAATAGATTCTAAGCGCATGGTCATCCTTCCTGTTGCAACAGTTCAGGAATTCAGAACACAAGCAACTAAAATTTTAGAAAAACATTTAGAAGAACCTGAAAAAGATCGTCCCCCAATGATGATATGTCTTGATTCATTAGGTAATCTGTCTACTACTAAAGAGATGGAAGATATCGGTGAAGGTAAAGAGACCAGAGATATGACCAGAGCACAAATGGTTAAAGGTACTTTTAGGGTTTTAACTTTATTAGGTGGTAAAGCTAAAGTGCCCCTTGTTGTTACTAATCACACATACGATCAAATAGGAACATTATTTCCTCAAAAAATTATGGGTGGAGGAACTGGCTTACATTATGCCGCATCTAGTATCATATTCCTATCTAAAAAGAAAGAAAAAGATGGTACTGAAGTAATTGGTAATATAGTTCATTGTAGGACTTATAAATCAAGACTTACAAAAGAACATAAAATGGTAGATGTTCTTCTTACATATAAAGAAGGATTGAATAGATATTATGGTTTAGCAGAGTTAGCAGAGAAGTATGGAATCTTTAAAAAAGTTTCTACGAGATTAGAAATGCCTGATGGAGAAAAGGTATTTCTAAAAACAGTTTTAAAAAATCCCACAAAATATTTTACAAAAGAAATTCTCGATCAGATTGATAAAGTTGCCGGGAAAGAATTTTTATATGGTGAAATGGGAATAGAAGAAGAATTAACTCTTGAAAATGATAGTAGAGAAAGTTAAAGTAGTAGAACTAACATTAGAAGACGGATCAAAAATGATATGTCGCGGGGGTGAAGAAGCAGTACTTAGAGCTTGGGGAACTTATCCAGTAGTTTCCGCTAGGTGGACAGGAGAAGAAGAAACGATGCAATGGATTCCGGAAGGAGAACTAAATGAGTAATGAATTAACAAAAGAAGATTATGATAGAATAGACAGTTATTATAGAATGGTCCTACATCCCAAACATCCTGAAGACGTCACACAACAATGTATAGAGATGATGACAGGCCCGTTTAAGGGCGTAGTATATAAGTATGGCAAATTCCAAGTATCACCACCAGATACGGAAGATGAAAGTACTGCTAAGTATGAATATGATATTATAATGGTACCACCCGAATTAGAAGGTGTTGAACACACTGATGAAGAAGGTGAAGAATTTGAATTTATGATTGGTGAAATATTAGTAAAAATGCTATGGGACAGACATCAAGAAACACTAAAATCAGAAACAACAAACCCAGTAACTTTCGTGGAGGACAATGAATCAGAGGATAGAGCACCTAATACTATCACATTTGATACACAATGAACTATTTTCTCGTAAAGTTTCGCCCTATATAAAAGCAGAATATTTTGATGATAATTCAGAAAAGATTATCTTCAAACAAATACAAGAGTATATTCTCAAACATAATAGCTTGCCCACAAAGCAAAGCCTTTTAATTGATTTAGATCAGATAGAAGGTTTGCATGAAACAGAATTCCAACAAGCTACAGATATAATTAAAAAGTTAGATAAGCCAGAAGAAAAAGATATAACATCTTGGCTTACCGAAGCTTCAGAAACGTTTTGTCAAGATAAAGCAATTTATAATGCAGTTGTCGATGCAATTGCTATTTTAGAAGGTAATGAAAAACAAACTAATTTATCTAAAGGTGCAATTCCAAGTATCTTATCTGATGCTTTAGCAGTATCATTTGATCCACATGTAGGTCATGATTTTATTGAGGATGCGAATGAAAGATTTGATTTTTATCATAGGGTTGAAGAAAAGATTGAATTTGATTTAGATATGTTTAATAAAATTACTAAAGGAGGGTTGCCTAACAAGACACTTAATATTTGTCTTGCTGGAACAGGTGTAGGTAAGTCCTTGTTTATGTGTCATCATGCAGCAAGTTGTCTTTCTATTAATAAGAATGTTCTTTATATAACTTTAGAAATGGCTGAAGAAAGGATCGCTGAAAGAATAGATGCAAATCTTTTAGATGTTCCTATTAGTCAATTGGAAGAACTTTCAAGAAACATGTATCAAAATAAAATTGATAAGATAAATGCAAAGACAAAAGGTAAAATTATTATTAAGGAATATCCTACAGCGGCAGCTAGCTCAATGCACTTTAAAAATCTTTTAGCAGAATTAAAGTTGAAACGTAATTTCGTTCCGGATATTATATTCATAGATTATTTGAATATATGTTCTAGCGCAAGAATTAGAACAGGAGCAAATGTAAATTCATATACTTATATTAAATCAATTGCGGAAGAATTGAGAGGATTAGCAGTAGAATTTAATGTTCCAATTCTTTCTGCAACACAGACCACAAGATCAGGATTTACAAGTACAGATATAGGATTAGAAGATACATCTGAAAGTTTTGGTTTACCGGCAACTGCAGATTTTATGTTTGCTATAATATCTTCGGATGAAATGGAAGAATTAAATCAATTACTTGTAAAACAATTAAAGAATAGATATAATGATCCTACATCTTATAAAAAGTTTATTATTGGTATAGACAGATCTAAAATGAGGTTATATGATGTAGAACAAAAAGCTCAAGAAGATATTGCAGATAGTGGACAAGACGATGACCCGTTATTTGATGTTTCTACTAGCAATAGAATGCGTAATAAAGCAGACTTCGGGGCTTTTCAATATGAATGATTTAGATTTTGTTAAAAATTCATTAGGATGTATAAACGAAGCCTTTAAAGAATTTAAGGATTTTTATAATACGTTGGAATTCGGTTTCCGGAAACCTATTTCTCATTGGCATGCCTGCGCCAACAGAATGGAAGAAATATTAGAAGAAGAATTAGATTTTTCTTGTTATGTTAATATACGAAAAGATAGAAGCCATGCTTTATATGAAATAACCTTTGATGGAGCCGCTAATGTTCCCGAAGAACATATTTCAGAATCTGAATTAGAAATAACAATTAATTTATCACCAGAATTTTATACGCAACAACTATCCATTCCGGAAGATGCTTGGGAAAACTATAAACAACAACTCACCCTCACTTTCATTCATGAATTAACACATTCTTTACAATTAGATGACGGCAAAAAACAAAAATATAATGATTATTTTTCAAGCCCATTTGAAATAGATGCGTATAGTTCTGAACTCGCCTTTGATATGTTTCTTTATAATAAAGAAGAAAAAACTTGCGATTCGTATGCAAGGTATGCTACAATAGATACTAAGGTTTCTAATAAAATGAAAACCTTGGCAAAAGAGAAATATCAGTATCTTAAAAAGACTAAATAGTTAAGTAAACTATATTAATAATTAATAGGTAAGTAATAAGGAAAAAGTATGAAAACTTATAAGGATCTAACCCTCGAAGGACTGACGGATGGATTAAGCGGAGGGCATTTTGGTGGATATATAAAAGAAGATCTTGCTCGTGATATTGAAAAAGGCTTTAAACAGTTCGATAAGCTTGAAACAGATTATAGTACTGGTAACCATTACGGTAAAAAAATAAAATGTGGAGACTTCTTTATTATTCCGGAAATTATGATTGAAGGCGAAAAAGGAGGAGAAGGATACAAAGAAGAAATTAGGAACGTTTCGATAACCCTTCAAGATAAAAAAGGAAAGGATGTGACGAAGCTTCTTGATGATTCTGATGATGTATACGACCCCATAGGTCGCAACAAAGGAAACCGCGACATGGAATGGCACAAGTTACAGGGTACTCTTCCCGGTTGGCAATCCGGTGACCCAGTAGATATTCATGGAGCGAGTGAGAATTTAAATGGAAAATTAACTTCAGTTGATAAAAAATTGGTCAAATCAATTGAACAATGGTGTAAGCAAAATTCAGGTAAGTAATATGGATAACGTAGCAGATTCTGCAAAAGAAGTTCTAGAGACTATGGCAATTAGTAAGTTAGCTGTAAAATCAATAGAGGATGTAGCTAAGCGCGCTAATAGAATTACTAGATGGGCCCGGAATAACGGTCAGATGGGCGCGGAAGCTAATTCAATTAAAAAGATGGCTAAAGAACTTAATGATATTATGGATAAGTGGACAAAAGGCGATACGGTAATTGTACCATAGAGAAAAAATGAAAACATATACAACTTTTATGGCACCTGGTTATATTAAGAAGGATATCCGGACTCTCTTAGAAAGAGTAACGCCGGAACTCAAAAAACAAGTGCTCGATAAAATCGAAGATGTTCAAGAAGATGAGGTTTTAAGATCTATTCTCGAAGCTATACAACGAGATGTTATGGTTGCTCTTCTTGAGGAGAAGTGTGAAACTGCTAACATAAAAATGAATAAAGAAGCTTTTATTGACTCTATCATTTTAGCAATTAATAAATCAGGTGCACCAGCTAATGACCAAATGGATTTTTTAAAAGAACTTTTAGCCGGTGAAGTATTTGATTGTAAAAAAATGGTACAAGATAGTCACAAAAAAGTAGTAAGATTAGATTCATATGTTAAAACCAGAAGCCCCATATGGCCAAAAGTTAAAGATAAGTTTATAGAAAATATAACAAAAATAGATAATCAGAATATTGGTCCAGGTGAAATTTTATTTATTTTAGCTACTCCCGGAGCAACGAAGGGTAATGAAAACAATAAAGGCGATGTCGAATTAGCAGACGGTTATAATGTAGAACTTAAAGCATCCGGAGGCACGTTTTCCAAACCTGACAAATTTGCAGATGCTAAATTATTTTTTATTAATGCGTTCAAAGATTTAGGTAGCGATATAACAGCAAAAGAAGCAGATAAAATGGGTCTTGGAGGTAGAAGTGTTTATAAGGATAGCAATGCGACAGGTGGTATACCTAAAGCCCTTTCTCTTGGTAGTAAAAAATATACTACTTTATGGATGGAAAAAAATGGCGGTTCACAAAGACAAGCAGATAAAGCTTGCGAAAAACTATGGCATGATATTTGTGTTGAAGCAATGCCTTTTGACAAAGCCTCGAAATATGTTTTTAATAAGACTGTAAAGAATGGATTAACCGATCCTAATGAATTTATAAAACAATGGAACGCCAATGCATTAAATGATTATAAAGAACATGGATGGGATTATGTTACATTATTTGATAAAATATCATTGGATGTCATCTCATTTAAAGATGGGAAAGATCTCTATACTTCTAAAGAATGGAATCCAGGTACTGAATGGATGTTAAGATGGACTGGTGGAGGAGGTTTTTCTGGTACAGGATCATCTACAAGAATAAAAACAGGTCCTTTCAAAAATGAAGCAATTTTTGATCCTGGTGATACCGATTTTGAGAAAAAGATAAAAGAAAAAAATGCAATAAGAAGTTCATTAGAATCAACTTTTAAATCACTTAGTAAAAAACAATCTAATAAACAGGCTTTTGAATATTCTAGTGTGAAAGCTCTAAAAAATAAAAGAGGTAAGCCAATTGGCTACTCTTCAAAAGGTTTGATGAATGATAACAATTCACCGGAAGATTTTAAAAAGGTGAGCAATGAACTTGGAGCAGCTTTGGACAGGTATTTTTCTCTTAAAAATGAATTGAAATTTGGTAGAGATAATGCTGATAGAGATCTTGGAAAAAGTTTTGCGGATATGAAACGGAAATTGGGTGTCACATGAAAAAATATAAAGAATTTATAACAGAAGCATCAGGCTTCGATAAAGATGTTCATGTATCTTATTATGAAAGGTTTCCAGAATATACTGGAGGTGGGTGGTTTACTGATGTACATAAATTTCATGATTATCTTATGGATCCGACAAGTTATTATCATACGCGCGCAGTGCGTTCTCCGCAACATCCAATTACTGGAAAAAAAGAACTTCGATTTAAAATGATAGATAAACGAATAGTCAACGATGCGGATTTTGAATCTAGATATTATGCGGCGATAAATGCGCCATGGCCAGATAAGGAATTGGCTGCTATTATGAAAGCTGCTAAAGATAAGGTATGAAACAGTATAAACAATTTCTTACAGAAGCATCTGGAAAAAATCTTCATATGGAGCATCTTGAAGATGAGGTGTTAAATGGTGGAGTTAATGGTACTAGAGGTGCTATTGATTTTTTGAGATCCTTAAGAAATATGTTAGCTGGTCATAATAAAGAAGCTGTTAATGTTACAGTAAAGTGGGATGGTGCCCCTGCTATATGTGCTGGGATTCATCCTAATGGAAAGTTCTTTGTTGATTATAAATCAATGAGACGACCATGCTTTACACAAGCTGATGTTGATGAACATTTTAGTGGAGGACCTCTTCAGTCTAAAATGAGTGCTTTATTAGAACATTTACCTAAGTTAAAGATCCCTGGAAATATTTTTCAAGGTGATGTGCTTTGGACAGATGATAGAGAAAAGAAAATTAAAACAATTGGTGGTGAAAAACAAGTTACGTTTACACCTAATACAATAACATACGCTGTCCCTTTAAATACGGAACTATCAAATGCTATAATTAAAGCAAAAATAGGAATTGTTTTTCATACAACATATAGAACAGCAGGACAAGAAGATTTAACAGATCTGAAAGCAGAGTTTGGAGCTGATGTAAATGAATGGACAAAACATAAAGATGTTTGGGCAGTTAATGCTGATTTTACAGATTTAAGCGGAACAGCAACATTTACTAAAACTGATGAAACTAAAGTTACCGGAATGTTATCTCAGTTAGGAAAAGATTTTAATAAAGTTAATGGCCGATTTCTTGATAGTATCAAAGATGATAATATATTAAAAGTTCATATTAAAACCTATATAAATTCGAAAGTCAGAGAAGGAGAATTTATAGATGAAAGATTAGCGAGAGATGCTGTAAAATTTATTAAATCTAAATTGGATAAAGAAGTATCAAAGCTGAAAACAGAAAGAGGACGTTCGCGGAAACAAATGACAGTTGATGAATTCTTAAAAAAATTAAATGGAAATTTAGATCAAATAGGTACTGTTTTTCGTATAATGGCTTTAATAAATAATATTAAACTATATATTGTAGAAAAGTTAGAAGAAGTTAAAGGTTTAACTTCTACATTTATTAAAACCTCATCAGGATATAAAGTAACCAAACCAGAAGGATTTGTTGCTATAGATTCATTTGATTCTGGTAAGGGATTAAAATTAGTTAACAGAATGGAATTTAGTAGAATAAATTTCACTGCAGAAAAGGATTGGGACCAATGAAAACATATAAGGATTTTAAATTAGACTTCGGCGGAGGTTTATCAGAAGGTAAAATAGGCAGGGTTAGGGTTGATGAAGCAAAAGCAAAACCTTACACTTTCCTAGGAACACTACAAGGTGGAAGACCAAGCGACAAGGATGGAAAAGAAAGTAGAGGCCAACAGGTCGTTATTGATTTTATAGATGAGGGTTATTGGCATGAAGAACTTAGCAAAGTAAAAAATCCAGATCAATTTTTTGAGGATATTGAAGAATATTGCGATATCAATATGGCACCAAATAATAGTAGAGATGGAAAGAAAGTCATGCAAGCTATAGCAAAAAAGAAACTGTGGGTTGACAGAGACTCTTTTGGTGATTCCATTATTGGTACTGGACCAGACAAAAGAAAACTAAGAACAGCTTTAATAGATTACAGAGATTAGGATTGGGACCAATGAGAAATTATAAAGAATTTTCAATAATAAATGAATCTAAGTATTCTGATAAAATGATTAAGGCTCTTGGTGAATGTATTGATGCCGCGCCAGATAGAGCTAAAAATAAATTGGCTCAAGTATTTGAAGAATATATGGAAAAGTTTGGTAGAAAACAACCCAAATTACCTTATATGATGCAAGGTTTTTTTGATGCGATAGAAGAATTTTCAGATGCAAGAGTAGACAGAGAAAACTGGTAGGAGTTTAATGAAAAATTATAAAGAATTTACAGAAGAAGTTTTTAATCATCATATAGTTCAAGGTAGTACTGAAAAGGGTAAAGTTACACATTCCGGCTCGCTGCGGCAAATGCAAAAAGCGATAAGGGACCCGAAAATGCCTACCGATCACGTTCTTGTAAAAACTAGACATGATTTAAAGACAGGCGATGATTGGAAAAAACATATGCATGCAGAAGATGCTACGGATAATCTTTTAAAGAAAAAGAAGAAAATTGCACAGACAATCAGTCATCCAGGATATGATGCAGAATCAAAAAATGAAGGGATCTTCGGATCAACTTCAGCGAAGAAATCTCGGGACAAAATGTTTCTTGCTAGAAGCCGCGGAAATACAATAAAGAAAGACGAGCCCGTTAACGAACTTTCAAAAGGTTTATTACAACGAGCAGCGAACACTGCTAGGGACCAAGCCGGCCAAAAGAGGGGTGAGGCAGATAAGGCCGCTTCAAGGGTTGGGGATACTAGTCAACCACCAGGTCAAAACCTTAAATCGAAACGTGCAAATTACCAAGCAGCTAAAAAAGATTATCAAGCATTTAAATTCAGTAAAGCTGCTGACAAGAAAGAAGCATGGGAGAAACCAAGAGATAAAGACTTTGAAAAGCTAGGACCTCTCTCCAAGGGTGAACTGAAAAAGAAGAAAGATACCAAAGAAGGCGTTGATATGTATGATAATAAAAGAAAAGAAGCAGAGATGAGGAAGAAGGCTAGAGAAACTCCTTCCTCTCCAGAAACTCAAGCTAAGCTTAAAAGGGCAAGAGCGGGAGAAGTTGTTAAAGAGAGCATTAAACCACAATCACATGAATATTTTGGTAGCGGACCGTTCTCGGGCGAATATAGTGATGTTGCGACAGCCGTATTAAGAATCGCGAAAAAAGTTGCAAAAGAAGGTATTGAAGAGGAAGAAATAGGATTTGAAAAAATGTCTGATGATAAAGTAAACAAAGCCGTTACAGACGCTTATCTTGAAAAGGTTCAAGGAGAAAATTGATCTCATTTACGCAATTGCGGGAAGGTTCGTTAAAAACCGCTGTATTTACATTTGGTCGATTCAATCCCCCTACGATTGGACATGAAGTTTTAGTTAATAAAATTGAAACTGTGGCTAAACGAAATCGAGCCGACGCTTTTGTTTTTTTAAGTTCCTCTCAAGATTCGAAAAAAAATCCATTGGATTATAAAGATAAAGTTAAATGGATGAAGAAAATGTTTAAGCCTAGAGGCCAAGATATTTTCAAATATTCCAAAGATCAACCCAATGATGTTATGAGAGTCGCTTCACTATTGCATGATGATGGATATGAACAAATCATTATGGTTGCTGGAAGTGATAGGATAAATGAATTTAAAAAGCTTTTGTCTCAATACAATGGTGTTAAGGATAAACCACATGGCTTTTATGATTTTAAAAAAATAGATATAGAAAGCGCAGGGGAAAGAGACCCTGATGCAGATGATGCGTCGGGTATGTCAGCATCTAATTTAAGATCTCTTGCAGTTGATGCTGATTTTGATAAGTTTAAAGAAGGGTTGCCTGATTCATTAGCTGAAAGAGATAAACGTTTGTTATATCAAACTTTACGAAAAAATATGAAATTAGCAGTTGTTGAAGCGCAAATAAAAGAAAAGTTAGGTCCTGGTGCGCCAATTGGGAAAATGAAAAATTCAATAAAGGATCCCAAAAAAGCAGAAACTGATTTTATTAATGCAAATAAACCAAAGACAAAAAAACAGCACAGTACAAATATAGATGACATTCTTGCAAAAGCGGCCGCGGGAAAAAGTCCCTTAGAAAAAAGTGCTCCAAAAGAATCTATAATGATGGACAAGGTCACTTTTGAAAATAAGGAATATTGGGTTGATGATATCACTAAAGATATATTTGAATATTTAAAAGAGTTCGCAACTACTAAAACAACAAAAGAATATTATAAGCGCGCTTTAAAAGAAGCAGCGGATTTTTGGGGAAGATTTGAAATGGCTTTTGGAGCACCAATAGCTTTATGGGAAGTATCTAAATTAAAAGAACATACGAAAAAAGCAGCTGATTTTATTACCCTATTAGGTGAAGATGTTAATTATGATGTAGCAAATCTTTCATATATGTACGAAAGAATAGATGAATTACCTACTAATGAAATTGATATTAGTAAGCCAGTACGCCCAAAATTGCAGAAAATACTCGGATTAAAGGAATGGCACAAGGATAGAGCTAAAGAAGGTAAACAGTTAGAATTAGGAACAGATAAATATAGACAATATGTTGTCGATTTAACTCCCGGAGAGGATTTTAAATCAGAACAAGACAAAATTAGGAAACAACAAATGGAAAGATTCGATAAGATGATTTCCAAAATTATTGCCAACAGGAGCAAATAATGGATTGGTCAAAATATTATCCCGCTAATTATACGGCGATAACACCCGAAGATATTGAGATGATAAAGGAGTTAAAGAGAACACCTCCTGTTGAAGAAGACAATACTAATGATAAGTCAGATGATGGAGAAGAAATAGATAAGGTCCAACCTAAAGCATTAAAGAAAAAGTTTGATGATCGTAAAGATAAAGATATCGACAATGATGGCGATACAGATGATTCTGATGAAGTTATTCACGCTAAAAGAAAAGCTATTAGTAAAGCTATTGATAAAAAAGAAGAGGTTGAAGACGTAGATGAAATGTCTAAGGATGAATATAAAGATGATAATATGAAGAAGCAACAGAAGAAGAAGAAAAAGAAAGGTGATCCAGAAGAGGTTGAGTATTCCAAGAAACAGGATACAGTTACAAATATGGAATCAGTCTCTCATGGAAAACCAGGCGTAATTGATATCTATAAAGAAACATTAGCGTTAGCAAAAGTAACAAGAGGTAGAGATAAATTGGCTCTTGAAGGTGCTGCAAAGTTAATAAAGCAACGTTCTTATGATAAGTTAGCACCTTACTTAGATAGTATGGAAGAAGAACCCCGGCAATCTATTTTAATGATCTTAATGAATGATCAAAAGATTGCTGATAAAGTCATGAAGAAAATGAACACAGAAAATTATCATGGCTGGTTAATGTCTGAAATGCATCAGAAGTATGATGGACTTACATGGACTGAAATTGGTGAACGTTTAATTAAAACACCAGAACGTAGATTAGTTGCGCTTGCATATGCAACTAAGATGGGAACAATAGATGCTCCTTCGCCTGAAGTACAAAGATTAGCAGATGAATGTGAATTAGAGGATTTAGAAAAAGCAGCCGGCTCAATAATAGATGAAGATGATGAGCTAGATGAGGCAAAATCCGAAGGAGAAAAAATTGCAGATAAGAATAAAGCTGATAATGCAAAAAAGGCTGCTGGGACAAATCAAGATAATCAATCAGATGCTAATACAGCTGATAAAGAACGTGAAACACAATCTAATGTAAATGATAAAGAACAAGAAAAACGAATGGCACAATCAGAAAAAGAAAGAGCAGCAAAAAAGAAGCAACAAGCCACTGCACGTGCTAGAGAAGTAGATGATCCTTCAGTGAAAGTCGATACAAGAGATCGAACTATGCGTTCTAAACTGGTTGGTATAGCTCATGCCGCATTAGAAAATGCTGAAGAAGTGCCTGAAACAATTGATGCAAGACGTAGAGTATTTAAAGAAAAACTAAAAAAACTTGCATATGAAAAGGCTAAAGCAATAGTTGCAAATCGTAGTAAAAAAGACTTAGAGCCTGATTTTGCTCATACAGAAGAACCTGTTGATGAACTCTCAGTAAAGACATTAAACCGCGCAGCCGGTGCAGCAAAGAAGGATGCCGAAGTACACAGAGCCACACAAGCTCACGCGAAGATGGTGAAAGACAAGTATGGCCTCAAAAGTACTGTGGGTAAAGGAGAGAAGTCCGGGGAGTGGGCAGCAAAGAGAGATAAACAAGCCGGAAAATTCAGGGCGGCAGCCGATCAGAAAGAAGCAAAAAAAGAAAAAGAAGAAGATACTGATAGTATCGGATCTAAAATTAAAGAAACAGGAAAAGTTGATAACAAAGTAAAAATGGAGCCAACGGTGAAAGAAAGCGCAGGAGTTTCTTTTGTACGTAAATACAAAGAGAAAATAACAGAAGAATCTAAAGACATAAAACTTACAACGTCAATATTGGAATATTTGGGCAGTTCTTTTGGTCGTGTAAAAAGGGCAGTACCGGTTGGTGCTGAATTTGCTTCTGATGACGCGCCCGCTTCCGCGACTTCAATTGCACGAGCATTGAAGTGTAGTCCACAGCAAGTACAAAAAATGTTGGACGATATGGTAGAAGCAGGAACAGTTAGTCGTGTCGGAGATGCATATTCATATGCCGCACCTAGACCAGCAGAACCTTTAGGAAATGCTGATTATCATTAAAAAATATGTATATAGTGATTGGGAATGGTGAAAGTCGTAAAGATTTTGACCTTAGTTTATTATTAGATCATACAACATATGGTTGTAATGCGATGTATAGAGATTGGACACCAACCAATCTTATATGTATTGATAATAAAATGTTACATGAGTTGGTAGAATCGCAATATCCTAAATCAAATCAATGTTGGTTTAGAAATTTTCAGTTACTGGATCCTGATATGTATCCAGTTTTCAGGTCAACATTGACACCTGATATAAAAGTAATAGAGAATGAGAAAACAGATTATAAATTCGCCTATTACGGACAAGAGATTAGTAGAGTTTTTCATGATGATACCCATACAATGGATTTACTAGCAAATCCTTGTCATTGGTTTACATGGGTAGATAAGCATGATAAAATAAATGTGGTAGATGATTTAAAACATATACCTATGTTAGATTCCGGACCACTTGCAACTTGGATATGTTGTGAGACAGAAAAACCAGATAAAGTTTATTTAATGGGGTTCGATTTTAACATAAATGACGGAAAAGTAAACAATATATATAAAGATACTGATTGTTATGCTCCTAGTTATGCATTGCCAGTGAAAGCGGCAGGGTGGATTCAAAATTTTGAAACAATGTTTACTGATTATTTTCCTGAAGTTGACTTTATACATATTCAGGAAGAACAATGTTTTAATAAAGATATTTCTAATATAGATACTATATCTATAAATGAGTTTAAAAAGTTGTTATAAATATTAAAAATTAATAAGGAGACATAATGCCTTTATGGGGAAAAGCCGCTGCTGGTACGCAAGCACAAAAACCAAAGTGGATAGGTACTACAGAAGGTGCAGTATACAATAAACAAGACATCTATGGCGCTGACAATGGCTGGGTCATCAATACTAAAGCCAGTAAGAATTCTGGCGCGGCCCCTGAAATTTTAGTTGCTATGGGCGGTCTTGGTACAACACTTGCCGCACCATCTATTACATCAATGAGATTTACTGCGTCAGCAATCACAGGTGGATCTCGAACAGTATCTGTTCAGGTCACTTGGGATGAAAGAGTTACAGTTACTGGATCGCCTACAGTTTCCATTGCTAATGGTAACCAAGGATCCGGATCAGGTCGAGGACCACACGTTTGTGTTTATGCTTCAGGTTCCGGAACGAATAGACTTACATTCACCAAAGCATCTGAAACAGTTGCAACAAGCGATGTTCTTACATTAGGTGGAGCTAACGTTTTACTTGCTGGTGGAACAATTAAAGATACAACCGATGGATCAACTGTAGCATTGTTAGTTCTTTCAGGATTAACTGCAGTTACATTGACAGTAACTTAATTTAATTAAATATTATGGAATATATTGAAAATGTTAATGTTGCTCAAATAATGCAACAACAGCAAAATTATAAAACTGAGAAGGATGCACTTGAATTGCGTCTTTCTCAGTTACAGAATGAAGTTGAGAGTACTAAACGAGGTATACATAGTTATGACGGTGCAATACAAGCATGTAGTGCATTATTACAAACCGCTGAATCTAAAGAGGTAGAGATCCCTGAATTGGAAGAAAAGTAAATGGCAGATAAAACAATTCCCGCTTTAAATACACATGATAGTCCTACAGCGGAAGATTTATTAATTATCGTTGATGACCCTTCTGGAAATCCTGTAAATAAGAAAATTCGTGTAGATAATTTATTATCAGCACTTTCTACAGATACGACAACTAGAAGTGTTTCAAATAAAATTCAATCGCGAGCGGATACGAATATTGCAAGGGATCTAAATTTACGAAATGCTAAGACCGTTTTACAGCCTGAAAAAATAAAAGGTGAGGTAGATGATTTAACAGTTGTTTTAGGAACTTTAGATTTAGAAGAAAATTCGTGTTGGCACGTTGAAATTGATGGTACTTCCGTAACTGCTAATGATACTTTTAAATGGTGGAGAGACGGCGATACTTCAACTGGAGCAGCAACTGTTGATATTGATGGAACTGATCAAGCGCTTGCTAATGGTATCAGCATTAAATTTGATACAGTTACCGGACATAAGGTAGCCGATCGATGGCAAATTGTTGGTTTAATAGAATCAAGAATTGATTTTCAAGGTAGCCTATTAATAGAAGATAGTGTTCCGGATAATGGTTCTTTTACCAGTAACTTTTCTGAAACTGGTAATATGCAATTAGAATCTGGAATAGATATGGCATTTGAAGATGGTACAGAAAAAGATATGTACATATCTGCAAATACTACTGTTATTAGATTTGTTGGTGGCTTACAAATAGGAACCGCAACTGATATAGTTGGATTTTATGGAAAAGCTCCCGTCGCAGCTAATTCTACTTTTGTTGCCGGTGCATCAACCGCTGCACATATTATAACAGAATTGACACGTTTAGGATTGGTATCCTAAATATTTGGATGTCTGAGAAAGACCCTTCGCAAGAGCGATTCTCAGCATGATTTTAACTGGTGGTGAGTCCCACCGCAAAAGCCAGCAAGGAGATAAGAGATGGCTGATAAGAAAATTACCGCTTTAACGCCCGCGTCAGAAGCGGCGTCAGAAGATTTACTACATGTAATTGATGATCCTTCCGGATCCCCGGTTAATAAAAAGTTAACCGTTAAATCATTTTTCGGAAATGTAACACATACAATTACCGGAACTACACAAGCAACAACAGAGATGATTCATAAAACTCTGCATACTGCTAATATAGCACCTTCCTCATCGGATATTTTTGATAGCATTGTTACTTCAGATATTACTGTTGATGTTAAAGCAACAGGATTGGCCCAAGGTAATGTTGCAACATTAACTGCATCTGCAGCTACAGCAAAGATCCATGATGGAAATGTTGCTTTCACTTCAGAGGTATCAGCTGTTAAAGGTATCTTAGATCTTAATACATGGGATAGTGCTGATTCTTCAGCTGGTTCATCCTATTGTATTATTGCAGCTCATGCAAACAGTGCAGCTGCTCCAAGTGCTTCACCCACAGCATTTTTAAAAATGGATGTAGCGGCTTCTTTAACAGGAGCTTCACAAAATGTTTCGTTTGCTATGGATTGTGCACCCGGAGGTGGTTACGGTGCCGCAGCCGGCGCGAACGTTGGTCCTTTCTTTACAACTGGGGCTAATACATCTGGTTCTTATACCGCGCCTGCAAATGGTGCTATTAAGTGCCAAGTTTCAGGTGTAACTAAGTATTTGTTAATGTGGGATAATATTGGTTAATATTTAATAAAATGGATAATTATGTTTAAACGTGAAGACATTGAAAAGCAAATAGGGTTTTTAGACAAAGATGTTACAAGCGTACAGGAAAGAATAGAAGCAGTGAGGGCAGAAGAAACACAACTTGTGTCCACACTCGCTTCTCTTAACGGCGCTATACAAGTATCTAACCACTATTTGTCTATGATGGATAATCAGCCTGAGAAAGTTGAAGAAGATAAAATGGTTGATAAAGCATTTGAAGAGAAGAAAAAGAAGGTCGAAGCAAAACGCCTTGTGAAAGACCAAAAGATCGACGCGAATGAATTTTGATGATATTAATGAAAATAATATCGAATTTTTTTGTATGAATCATTATAATAATCCTCAATGTATAAGTACAGAGGATTATAGCGATGACATGAAACGATTTAAATATTTAAAAAGACATTTAAATCATTATTTGGCATGCGGCGAGTTAAAAGAAAGATTGATTCTTAACCATTTAATTATGATATATAATTTATTTGATAATGAATCTGGAACGCGAATATTATTTTATAAAATTGAAGAAAATAGTTGGACAGTATTAAAACCTTTTTTAATTTATTTAAGAAGGATGCCCAAAATTATTCGCGGTGTCAAGGGTAGAGATATCCGAGATAGTGATATACAATTAGATAAACTTGTAATAAAGCAATTAAGATGCCTATAGGATTAAGATCAGTATTAACGCAAGGTTCAGATTTATTCTTTCTATTTTCCTTTTTAAAACGATTAGTAACACCTTTTGAAAAAACAAAAGCGTTTGCATTAGGCATTATTGATAAGAATGGTAAAAATCTTATTAAGAAAAGAAAATTTACTACTCAAGATCAACGCGATGCTTATACAATGATGGATACACTTATTTTCAATTTAAAAAGATTGTTAGCTGTCGTACCAGGAGGAAAATCAAGAATAGCAACTTATGCTGCAGCACTGTTATTGCTTAAAGAAGAAAAAGCGTTAAAATTACTTCAAAATGAAAAGTTATTGAAAGAAGAATTTTTAATTCTTTATGAAGACATGTGTTATGAATGGCAATTAGATATGAATGATCCTGATCAGATGTTTTTAATTGAAGAAACAATTGATGAAAATTTAGTAGCAAAATTTAAAGATGTTCATAGAAACATGTCTAATAAAAAAGCAATGCATGCAATTGCAACTGCCCAAACAATGGGATTAGATCCTCTCAAAATGCAAATGTATTTGGCAGCAATCATACCAGTAATAACAACTTTAGGTTCAAATTATGAACCCGAAGAAAAAGTAATTGAAGATGCGCCCGCAATGTCAATGGGTGCAGGTGGAATCGCAGGTTCTGCCGAAGCAGGCGATGATCCACCTGTTAGAAAAAAGAAGAAAAAAGGTGATGCTATGCCGATTCTAGCTAGAAAAGGCATTAAAGAACATCTAAGAGTTTTCCCATCTTAAAATTATATTAGAATTAGATTAGAAAGGTAATTATGGCAGGAATACAAGAGACAAAAGACGTTTTAGCTTTTGTGTTTTCATTTGGAAAAGCAACGGCTTCGGCAATGGAAGACGGTGATATTGGTTGGTCAGATGCTCTCAAATTTATAGAACCATTACAAAAGTTGGGGCCAGCTATTGATAATATTGAAGACATTTTAGTTGAACTCCAAGACCTAGACGATGAAGAATTCGCAGAATTGGTGCAATTTGCCAAGGACGAATTTGGATTAGAAGACCTGGCTGATGATACCGAAGTAATGGTAGAAGAAGCGATTAATGCGGGGGTTGAAATCGTTAAGATCATACGAATGTTCAAGTAAAGAACATCCTTGGCAAAAGGGAATCATTGAGATTCCCTTTTTTTATCCTTGAAATTAATTTTTTATTATGTTATAATATAATTTTATATTAAATTCCCCAATTATTGAGAGATATGAGTCTTTACATAGATCATAAGTATACTAATTTATTATCCTCCCGCCTTCAACGTTTTACAAGAAAATCTAGAGATCTTTATAATTTCAGATGTCCATTATGTGGAGATTCATCTAAGAATCTATTCAAAGCAAGGGGATATCTTTTTAATAAGAAACAAAATTTAATTTTCAAGTGTCATAATTGTGGTTCTGGTGGCCCCTTAAAAGTTTTAATAGATAAACTTGATCCTGTTTTATCAAAGCAATATACTTTTGAAAAGTGGAGAGAAAAGGAGGGTGATGATACACATCCAGATAAAGAAGAAAAAGTACCTGTCTTTAGAAAACCTGTATTTACAAAAGTAGGGTGTCCTAAGTTAATAGAATTAGGAGCAAATCATCCTGCTGTAAAGTTTTGTGATTTAAGAAAAATACCTAAAGTTCGGTATAGTGATATGTACTTTGCGGATTGTTTTAAAAGTTGGGTAAGTAAATATGATGTTGAACTTGCTGCGCGATTAAGACCACATGACCCCAGAATTATTATCCCGTTTTTTAATAAAGAAAAAAAATTAATTGCAGCACAAGGAAGAAGTTTAGAGGATTCAACTCTAAGGTATTTTACTGTTAAGATTGATAAGGATGCAAGTAAAATATTTGGATTAGATAGAAATGATCCAACTCAAAGGACTTACATTGTTGAAGGCCCTATTGATAGTATGTTTCTCCCTAACGCTCTGGCTATGGCCGGTAGTGATATAGATGACACTACTCAATTTTACGCTCGCGATGTTGTTTTTGTTTATGATAACGAACGACGAAATAAAGAAATTGTGGCTAAGATGGAGAAAGCCATGAAAAAAGGATTTGCAGTTTGTATATGGCCGGATGCAATTAAAGTTAAAGATATTAACGATATGGTGCTGATTGGAATGGACATTTTGCAGATTGAAGAGACGATAAATACTAACACCTTTCGTGGCTTACCTGCACGGGTAAAATTAAATCAATGGAAAAGGACATGACAGAAGAAGTGAAAGTCCATGAATTTGGATTTGTTAAATTATTAGATGTTATGGGTGATGATGAAGAAGTTGAGAACGCAGCGCGAATTAGTTATGGTGTTGGCACTCGGAAGGCTAGTCAAACAAGAAATCTCATTCGGTATTTAATGAGGCATAAACACACATCACCTTTTGAGATGTGTGAAGTTAAGTTTCATATTAAGTTACCAATTTTTGTGATGAGACAAATAGTTCGGCATCGGACGGCGAACTTAAATGAGTATTCAGGACGATACTCAATTATGAGCAATGATTTTTACGTACCACATGATAATGATATTCAAAAGCAATCAAAACAGAATAACCAAGGTAGGGGCGAAGATCTTGAAAAAAAAGGACTGGTTAAATATGAATTTAATCGCCAATATGATAATGCTTCCTGGGCCTACAAAAATTTACTAGATCTGGATTTAGCTCGAGAATTAGCACGCTCAGTACTGCCTGTTGGCAATTATACAGAAGTTATTTGGAAAACAGATTTACATAATTTTTTTGGATTTTGTAAATTGAGAATGGACAAACACGCACAGAAAGAAGTTAGAGATTATGCATCAGTGATGTATAATCTAGTGAAACCCAAATTTCCCCTTTGTTGTGACGCGTTTGAAGATTATATTTTAAATGCAGTTTCTTTTTCTCAAAAAGAAATGCGTATAATTAAAGACAATTTAAATGGTAGTTGGGTAATGGCAAAGTACGGGTTATCAGAGCGCGAATCAACGGAATTTTTACAAAAGCTCAAACCAGAAGGGAAAGAAGAATGAATTTGCCTACAGAATACCAATCCTTTATACATCTTTCTAGATATGCAAGATGGAATTATGAAAATGAAAGAAGAGAAACATGGCCAGAAACAGTTGGCAGGTATTTTAATTTTTTTAAAGAAGATTTAAATGAAAAATGTAATTATGATTTAACTGATGAAGAAAGAAAACAATTAGAAGATGAAGTTTTAAATTTAGAAATTATGCCGTCTATGAGATGTATGATGACAGCCGGGGTTCCATTAAAAAAGGAAAATGTATCCGGTTATAATTGCTCATATGTAAAATGTGATAATCAAAGAACGTTTGATGAAATTATGTATGTTTTAATGAACGGAACAGGTGTTGGATTTTCTGTTGAAGAAGAATATACAAAACAGATGCCGACAATCGCTGAAGAATTTTATCCAACAGATACTGTTATTGTTGTTGCTGATAGTAAGTTAGGATGGTGTAAATCATATAAAGAATTAGTTGCTTTATTATATCAAGGTTTGATACCTAAATGGGATGTTAGTAAAGTAAGACCTGCTGGGATGCCATTAAAGACTTTTGGTGGTCGGGCTTCAGGACCCGAACCATTAGTTGATTTATTTAATTTTGTTAAAGATATATTTAAAAATTCAGCCGGAAGAAAACTTAAACCTATTGAATGTCATGATATTATTTGTAAAACAGCAGAAGTTGTTGTTGTCGGAGGAGTTCGTAGAAGTGCTCTTATTAGCTTGTCTGATTTAAACGATAGAGAGATGCGATTCGCAAAACATGGCGAATGGTATAAACTTAATGTACAACGGTCACTCGCAAACAATTCAGTTAATTATAAAGAAAAGCCAGATGTTGGGACTTTTATGCGAGAATGGTTATCTCTCTATGATTCAAAATCTGGAGAGCGTGGAATATATAACAGCGTATCGGCTAAAAGCCAAGTTCAAAAATTAAATGAAAGAGAACCAGATGGAAATGGAAATTTTATTAGAAGACGAGATGCCAGAGACGATTTTGGCACAAATCCGTGCAGCGAAATCATTTTACGATCAAGAGAATTCTGCAACCTCTCCGAAGTCGTTGTCAGAGGATCAGACACTAGCGAGTCTCTCAAAAACAAAGTTCGCAGTGCGACCATTCTTGGAACATTTCAGTCCACCCTCACCGACTTCAAATATCTTACAAGAGAGTGGAACAGAAACTGCGCAGAGGAACGATTGCTCGGAGTTTCTCTTACCGGGATCATGGACAATGGATTAACTAATGGTAAATCTGGTAAAAAGAAAACTGGTGAATTATTGGATGAACTTCGTAAGATTGCCATTAAAACGAATGCAGAATGGGCTGATAAACTCGGTATCCCTAGATCAGCCGCCATTACGTGTGTTAAACCTTCGGGTACTGTTTCTCAGTTGGTTGATTCTGCTAGTGGTATTCATGCCCGTCATAATCCTTATTACATCAGAACAGTGCGAGCAGATAATAAAGATCCTTTGTGTAAATTTATGAAAGATCAAAATTTTCCTAATGAACCTGACGTAACAAAACCAGATCATACTACAGTTTTTGCGTTTCCACAAAAAAGTCCAAAAGGTGCTGTTTGTAGAACAGATCTGACCGCACTCGAACAATTAGATCTTTGGAAATTATATCAAGATCATTGGTGCGAACATAAACCATCTGTTACTGTTTCAGTTAAAGAACCTGAATGGTTAGGTGTTGGTTCTTGGGTATGGGATAATTTTGAAAATATTAGTGGTATTTCATTTTTACCATTTAGCGAACATAATTATAAACAAGCTCCATATCAAGATTGTAATAAAAAACAACACGATGAATTAGTAACGAAAATGCCTAAGAATGTAAATTGGAGTAAGTTAGGAGATTATGAGAAAGAAGATCACACTGCAGGAGCGCAATCACCGGCATGCGGGGCTCCTGGTGGTTGTGAAGTAGTTGATTTAATATAGTATCTTTTTACTTGATTTT
>Ga0315329_10000027_pt1 | contig 59703 bp, 58 predicted proteins | sample M150032315metaG_FD_203459 | JGI IMG/M metagenome (GOLD analysis project Ga0315329, IMG submission 203459) | Ammonia-oxidizing marine archaeal communities from Monterey Bay, California, United States - M1 500m 32315 | ecosystem: Environmental > Aquatic > Marine > Coastal | place: USA: California...
TTCCACTTCGCCCTTCGCCAGGCCGCGAGCGCCCACAGTTACCCGATAGGGGATACCGATTAATTCCGCGTCGGCGAATTTAACGCCGGGCCGAGCTTTGCGATCATCCACGAGGACGTCTATTCCTACTTCGCGAAGCGACACCTCCAACTGAGACGCCACCTCCATACAAGCCTCATCGTCGATATCTAGCACCGTAACCAATATTTGATATGGGGCGATCGAGACCGGCCAAATCAGGCCAGCATCATCGTGATGATTTTCAGCCACGGCAGCTACAGCCCGCCCAATACCTATTCCGTAACTGCCCATAGTCGGAACCTGCGACCGTCCCTCAGCATCCAGTACTGAAATTCCCATCGCGTCGGCGTACTTTCGACCGAGCTTGAAGATGTGCCCGGCCTCTATGCATCGAACGATCTCTAGGGTTTCCCCACACTCAACACAAGGTTCGCCGGCTTGAACCTCGCGAAGGTCAGCCCATCCATCAACCTGAATGTCTCGGTGAACGGACACACCCCCCAAGTGCCAGTCGTCTTCATTTGCGCCTGTCATCATGTTTGTTCGACCATCGAGTGCGAAATCCGCGATGACTCTCAGTGATTTAACGCCGACTGCGCCGAGGCTGCCGGGGCTCGCACCCAATTTTGTCAAGACTTCGGCGGGTTCCGCTGGTCGTATGTCCACCGCTCCCGAGTAATCCTGAAGTTTCTGCAGGTTGAGCTGATGGTCACCACGCAACAAGGTCAAGGTAATTTCATCATCCATGACCATCACCATGGTCTTTATCTGATTTTCAGCCACAGCGCCACTCTCGATCTCCTCTAGCGCCGCGATGCTTCGAACACCTGGAGTAGCAATTCGTTCTGGTTCTTCGGGCCCGGTTTCATCCACAATGACAGCAAGTTCTGAGGTTCCCCTCTCAACATTTGCCTTGTACCCACAGCTAACGCATCGGAGAACGTCGTCTTCGCCGGCAGGTGAGGGGACCATAAACTCTATGCTTGCCGACCCACCCATCGACCCCGATGAGGCTTGGACCGGCATCGCGTTAAGGCTGAGCCGATTGAATATCTTTACGTACGCATCGTGGTGCGCCTGAAAGGCGCGATCAAGTCCCACATCTTCTAGGTCGAAACTGTAGGAGTCCTTCATAGCGAACTCCCGAACGCGGAGAAGACCACTTTTGGGACGAGGCTCATCGCGAAACTTTGTTTGGATTTGATACCAAATCTGTGGCAGTTCTTTATACGAGTTCAACACAGTCGCGATTGAGGAAAAGATCTCTTCGTGCGTCATCCCGAGGGCGAGTTCCACACCACTTCGGTCTTGCAGGCGAAACATCTCCTCGCCCATCAGGTCCCACCGGCCGCTCTGTTTCCACAACGATGCTGGGTGCATGGCCGGTAAAAGAAATTCTTGACCGCCGATTGCATCCATTTCTTCTCGCACGATTTGAGCGACCTTGTCGTGGACTCGCAATCCAAGGGGTAAAAGGCTGTAGTGCCCAGAATGCAACTGCCGAATGAACCCTCCTCGGACTAAAAGCTTGTGGCTAGCCGCTTCAGCGTCAGCCGGGGCGTCACGCAACGTCGGAATAAAGGCGGAGGACCAGCGCATGACCCCTAACATACAGCTACCTCAGTAAATCGCCGGTTTGGTTAAGCAGCGACGTCTCTGGCGTATTGCGCTTACCCAAGGTATAATTTATGAGTGTCATAGGTACCGGGAAATCCCGCTGCCGAAGGCATCACTCGGGTTCCGTACCTGCCGAGGCATCGAAGTGGTACTGACGCCGGTAATTGGACTCCAGTGTCATGGCTCCGTGCCCGCAACGTTTGCTAGAGCGGGAAGGTCGCGGAGCCCACGTGTAATCCGCTTTTTCAATTTGGGGAACGCTGAAAGTGCAATCTCTAAGCCCCACAACCGAAACTGAACTTCCGACAGTTACTAACGCGCGTTTACCCTCGCGTTTGGTCGATCGTTCTTGGCAAGAAATCGCTGCACTCGCGCGCTTAGAAGCAGATGGTGAAGCTGACGAGCACACCACAACTGAGCTTGCAACCGATCGCCTCCGTTGGCGAAATGTGTTAATTGACATGATTGAAGCTTCTGAGGACCGTCTGCACTCAGTTCGTCGTCTCAAGGGACCGCAGCGGAACCAGATCATCGTTGATTTCGAAAGCGAACTTAATCTCTTAACGGCGGCATACCGCCGCGCCACTGGTCAGCCATATGACCTCGAAGAGGAGCAAGCAGGAGTCGAGGCGCTTTCACCCGATACACCTCCTGAGTCAACAGTGCTCCAGTTATCTTGGACGTCTGGCCGAGTCATCGCTTGGGCGGCGGGAGCCTATAACCAACCCGAAACTGCCGAACAAGTTGTGGATCGCCTAGTGCAAACTGGTGCGCCAGCCGGTGCTTGGGAGGACCATCGCAACGTTTCACTACCCGGAGGGGTCACTGCCTCGGCTGTAAGCGCTGAAGTTACCGACATCCTTGGCTGGTTGGCAGCATTATCCACGCAACCGTGGACAGATCCATCTTTGATCGTTGCGGTAGAAGAGGCGTCAGTCGAACAACATGACCACATTGACTCCGAGGATGACTTTGAAGCCAATAATTCGCTAGAGACCCCGCTGACAGTCCCCTTGGGGCAGTCTCAGCTTGGGGCCAGCGTTCGGTGGCTCAGTCTTGTCGCTGCATCCGCAGTCGAACTCGTGGCTCAAGGCAGAACTGTTCCTAAATTGCAACGAATTCGGAAACGACGAAACAAGCGAAATCGGAACAACCGCGGTGAGTTCATCGTTCAATGGATGCCAGGCATAATCAGCAAAAATCGGCTCGAAGCTTTGGCCGCCTCCCTACCTGGCGCGGTGAGCGCTGCTGATCCCGGCCCCGATGCGCGAGCTGTGGTCCAATCCGCGCTCACAGGAATGGTTAATGCCATCGTTACCAGTGCCGCTCGCAGACTTGAGGTGCCGGCCCCGCCGCCCGAGCCACGGACAAAGGCCGAAGTCGCTGAAACCTTTTTGGCAAACCTTGGTGGAAGACCTTTCGTTGCCGCTGCAGACCACGGCTCTGATCTTGCGAGGCGACTTGAGCAATGGGCGCGACCAGTCACAGCGGTCGCGAAGTACGCGCTAATAGTCCAACTCGATGAACCGGATGACTCTGGTGCCTGGCAACTAAAGGTGCTTTCCCCGGGACCGGAAAACACTTTGGATCCCGTTGAGGTGGCAATGGTTAGCGGGTCCAACACACGCCGAACCGAAGTGAAGGGTCAATACACACGACTCGAACGTCTCATGCCCGCTCTCTTGCGGCCAGGCGGCCGCCGCCGCGGTGAAGTCTTATTGGACCAAGACGAAGCATGGGACCTCATGTCCGTTACTGGTCCAGCTCTGGAATCTGCAGGTTTCGAGGTCCGGGTACCGGCGTTATCGCGTCGACGTCAGGTCGCTCAACTTCGGTTAACTGCCGAAGATAACGACAGCATTGTGGGTGCCCAACATTTGACCGCAGTCAGTTGGAGCGCTGTATTTGGAGACGTGGAGCTAACAAGCTCCGAAATACAAAAATTGGCTTTGCAAGCAAGGCCACTGGTGCAATCAAGAGGTCGATGGGTAGCCCTCGACCATGCTGACTTAGCTGAAGCAGCACTGGCGTTGTCAGAACGGTCCCACACAACTCGACTCACGGGCGCAGAAATGCTCCGGCACGCTCTTGGGCTTGAGGGCGGCGGAGTCACTGGGGGAGTCACCCTCTCTGGCGCGAGCTGGGCGGGCGATTTACTCCGGGCTGCGGGCGACGTTAGAGACGAACCCGATACGCGGCCTCCAGGGTTCAGTGGAGAACTTCGGAGTTACCAGGCGGAAGCCGTGGGCTGGCTCAAGTTTCTTGATGACGCTGGCCTAGGTGGCTGTCTCGCACTCGACATGGGCCTTGGTAAAACCCCCACCATTCTCGCCCGAATAATGACCTCGCCCGGAAATGCTCCTGCATTAGTGATCGCTCCTCCGGCCGTAGTAGGAAACTGGGCTTCCGAAGCCAAACGCTTTACGCCCAACTTGTCGGTATTGGTCCATCATGGGCCCTCGCGAGTAAATGGACCAGAACTTCGAAGTCGTATCCGAAAATCTGATCTAGTGATCACGACCTATGGGACCGCCGTTCGAGACATCGATCAGCTGTCGGATCTCGACTGGGATCGGGTAGTGCTTGACGAAGCTCAAGTAATCAAAAATCATCGGAGCGCTACCGCCAAGGAACTACGAAAGCTGACGGCGCGTACTCGCCTAGCTCTAACAGGCACTCCAATTGAAAATGGGCTTGGAGATCTCTGGGCAATCATGGATTTCTGTAATCCGGGGCTAGTCGGCGGTCGCACCGCGTTTATCGACCAATTAGGCCAAATTGGTGATTCAGCCGGAGCTGCCGAATCAGCGTTACACGCCCTCAATGGTGTGCTCGTATTTCGCCGGACCAAGGCGGAGCCAATCATTGCAGCTGAACTACCAGACCGTATTGATGAACTAGCGCACTGCACGATGACGCCCGAACAAATCGGGCTGTATCAAGCGGTTTTGGACAAACTGGTGCGAGATACCGCCAAAAGTGAACAGAACATCAAACAACAAAAGGGCCTCGTCTTGGCCGCCATCACAGCATTAAAGCAAATCTGCAATCATCCTCTGAACTATGACAAGAACGACAACGACGTCAGCCTCGAAGGGCGAAGCGGAAAACTCACGCGTTTAAATGAAATCGTTGATTCAGTTTTTGCTTCGGGGGAGCGGATTCTGATCTTCACCCACTTCGCGACCTGGGGCGAGCGGTTATCTGCCTACTTGACTCAGAGAACCGGCATTGACATCGACTGCTACCACGGCGGCCTAGCAAGAGGTAAGCGAGATCGGCTCGTAGAAACCTTCCAAAATGGAACGGGACCCGGTGCGATGGTTCTTTCATTGAAGGCTGGCGGCACCGGTCTCAACCTCACGGCCGCAAGCCATGTGGTCCTTTACGACCGCTGGTGGAACCCTGCCGTCGAGGACCAGGCACGAGACCGCGTTTGGAGAATAGGTCAAACCAAGACAGTGATTTGCCACCGCTTGGTTTGTCCGGGAACCGTCGATGAGCGCGTCGAGGAGGTAGTCCAAGGTAAACGGCGTATCGCTGACATGGTGTTGCCCAAATCCAGCTCCCTTGGAGATCTTGACGCCGACCAGCTTCGGGCGGCTTTAGGCATCAATGAAGCGCAATTATTAGCTGCAGACCCAGACGACATCCTTGAGGACCTTGCCGTGGGGAGCGACGCATGAGCCGGCGGCGCAGAAGCTCACGTACCCGTCGTATCGGCAATACCGGCGCAGAAAGTGAAGCTCAACGCGAAAATAAGTCCTTTTGGCATGGTTCCAACGAGATGCCAGAGGCCCCCGGAAAAATTCAAGTAACTGAGCAGGCAGCTTCCGTCATAAGAAGCCTGGGATCCGCTCCGTTAACCGGGCAAGAATCCGTTACCGATCACTATTTCGAAGCCGTGTACCAGCGCAGCGTTGCGTTGGCCTCAGCCCTGGCCGCTGCAGCTGAAATGGTCGGCGATGATGAAGACGACCACGACACGTAAATCCAAATCCGCCTTCAAGCCAACTAAAATCATTCGTTGGGATCGAAACCCACGACCTTGCCGCGATTGATGCTCACCCAATCTCGTGCTTCTAGATACGGCTTGAATGTTTCGTAAATTGCTTCCTCGTCAATCGCCTGCTTCGGGCGTTGCATTTCATACAGCTGGGGGAATTCGAGCCACGCCGTTACTGCATTCCAAAGGCGAAGCGCTGCATCTCCGCTAGGGGGGTCCAATAACACCGGTCCGAAAAAGGACTGACCGTCTGGGAAGAATAAGGTCGGAACGCCGAATCCCCCGGTTTCCACAACTCTGTCGTGTTCCGCTTTGATTTCCGAATGAGTCGATTCGTCTTCGATCGATTGTTCCACCACCGAAGGATCTACGCCGATCTGTTCAAGCAAGTGTTTGGCGACGTCGGGATTATGCGGTCGATTTCCATCAACGTGCAGCGCCCGCCCCGCCAATGCATACCAATCATCTAAAAGCGCCATATCCATGCGTCGTAGAACCACGCCAATACGCATCATCGACCATCCATAACTCCATTCCCGCTCCCAAGGATGCTTTTTTCCCTCTCGAAGATTGATCTCCTCCAGGCTGAAAAACTTCCAGTTGACCTTGAGATCTAGCTGATCACGTACATCACGCATCCAGAGCGAGGTCTGGTAGGCCCACGGGCACATGACGTCGAAATGGAAATCAACCTCTTTGGGGGGCGTATAGGTCGTCATTGCTCTATCTCCTTCAGGTACCAGCGTCACCTGAAGCGTAGGTCGTCAACCCCTACGCCCGCGTGTTTTTCAAACACCACACGAAGGTCGCGTCCCACTAACCGGCACCTCAACGTCACCTAATAGTGGCGGAAATAGCGTCACTCGCTCCCGTGACGCAGAAGTTTGCCTGGAGTCGCACCGGTGCATTCCCCGGATTCAAAAGTTACTTCTCCGTTGACGATGATTTGGTCATATCCAGCTGCGCGTTGCACCCTCCGCCATTCGCCACCTGGGAGGTCATATTCGACGTCACCGATCCAGTTCGGCAAAATTTCCAGTTCTTCCATGTCATAAACCAGCACGTCCGCGGCGGCACCTTCACTCAGGGTTCCGCGATCCCGGAACCCGGCGGCATGGGCAGGAAGATTCGAGAGCCTGTAGTGAGCCTCTTCAAGGGTCACAACTCCCTCATCTCTTACCAGCCAAGTCAAGAAATCCGTCGTATAAGCCCCGCCGGTAAAGAATTTGGTGTGAGCCCCACCGTCAGAAACACCAGGGATGGCATAGGGGGATTCATTCATCATTTCAGCCATAAATTCAGCGTTCGAACCTTTATCTGGACCCAAAAACTCAACGTTCAAGTCTCCCTGTAGAGAGAGATCCAGCATGACCTCTACATGATGTTTGCCTTGTGCCTCAGCAATATCGCCAACGGACTTGCCCACATACTCTTGTAAGTCTGCTTGTCGGTTCACTCCCTGAACAACCAAGCTCTTGGGATTTCCGCCCACGCCAGCCTGAATGACCTGTAGGCGACGATCTGCTTCCGCAGCCTCATCAACTAAAGCCCGACGGAGCTCCGGGTCGCTCATCTTTTCTATCTTCTCTTCCTTGGTACCCGTAGTCACAGCGCGCCATGCGGGAGAGGCATCGTAAAGGTTCCAATGCTCAAGGGTGAAGGCGAAACCTGCTCGGCCGGTTCCACACTGCGCATAAATAGGTAAACCCTTTTCTCGACAGCGGTCGATCCAACGGAGCGGACGCCGATGAACCTCAGGATCCTGGCGAGCTGGAGCGACGACATTGTGAAGAATCGGCCTGCGCGCCGTTTCAGCCAAGGTTTCCAAAAATGAGATATCTGCTCTGATATCACCAGTGCCTTGGGTGATCTGTATGAAACCCTCATCGCGTTCAGCGAGAACCTGTGCCAAATTCAAAATATCTTCGTCAGACATAATGTCAGTGACCATGGGCGATCCGTCATAGTCCGCCTGAACACTGTCTGGACCGAGCCGTTGGATTGAGAAACCACACAGACCGGCGTCCATGCCTTCGTGTAGCAAACGCGCCATTTCTTTGCGCTCGCTCTCTGACGCTGGCTCTCCAGCCTTTGCTTTCTCTAAGCCCATGACATAGGTCATCAGCGAAGCGGTGGGCATGTACTGAATGACGTTTACACCTTTAGGGATCCTGTCGAGGGAGTCCAGATACTCAGGGATTGTTTCCCAATCCCATTCCATTCCTTGCTTCATAGATTCAAATGGGATCGCCTCGGTGCGTGTCATCGTCAGCATGGATCGTTCTCGGAAATCTTTAGCGACGGGAGCAAACCCAAACCCACAATTACCCAAAACGACAGAAGTCACTCCGTGGTAGCCCGAAATTGTGCACCACGGATCCCATCGAATTTGGGCGTCGTAATGGGTGTGTAAATCGACAAACCCTGGGGCCACAATTTTTCCAGTGGCGTCAATAACTCTTTCAGCTACACCGGTCTCTCGACCACCCATCTTCGCGATCCGGCCATCCTTTATCCATAGATCGCCTTGGTACCTAGGAACTCGAGTTCCGTCGACAATTGTGCCGCCAGTGATATGTATGTCGTACTCGGTCATGCCCCACCCCCTGGGTCCGTGAGCCACCCAACGATGCTTCCCGTATACGTTGGATACCTCTAAGGCTAATCATCTGCGAGCATGCGTGTGTGGAACGTACGGTTCAACCAGGATCTACACCCCTTGGGGTCGCTATCGCTACCGTTCTCAGCGATCTGAAGAAAGGGGACGTCGTTACCTACGGCGAAGTCGCAGAAGAAGCTGGATACCCGCGCTGCGCTCGCGCAGTCGGCAATTTTTTGAAACAAAATCCAGGGTTCCCCTGGTGGCGAGTAGTTAACTCCAAGGGACGACTTGCTCCTGGACACGAAGCCAGGCAGGAACGGTTACTCAGGCAAGAAGGAGTGACCGTGGAGCGCGGCCACGTAGCCGGAATGAGGTCCCGGTGAACCAATCAACCACCGGTGACGTCTGCGTCCATCCGCCCGGTAGTCGGAAAGCCCCGCTGTTCGATGGCCCGATGGCGAGCCGCGACTGATTCAACAATGTTGGGGTCGGTGTAGATGTAAAACTCGTTGTTGACCACTGCGTCGTGGACCAACTCGGCCACCTCGCGGGGTGGACGCCCCGACGCGATGACATCCCACAGCGCAGCCATGACGGCTTCGGAGTGGTCCGTCGCTACAGGTGCGGGCACCACCCGGAACCGCTCGGGCCGGCGGGTTTCGTCGTACATGATGTTCGTAGCGACCGCGCCGGGGCATAGCACCGACACGTTGACACCGGTCGCTCGCGTCGCCAGGTCGTGAAACTGACACTCAGAGAGAGCCACCACCGCATGCTTTGCTGCGTAATACGCAGCGCTGATGACAGACCCTGACGTGAGTCCTGCTTGCGAGGCTGTATTGACGATGTGGCCGTCACCATGCTCAAGGAGATGGGGGACAAATGTGCGGATCCCGTGGATGACTCCCCACAGGTCAACGTCGAGCACCCAACGCCAGTCCTCAACAGTCAGCTCGTGTGGCGCGAGGCCTGCGGGTCCCGCGACGCCCGCGTTGTTGCAAACAAGGTGGGCGCGGTCGAAACAATCGACGGTCAATGCGAGCAGGGCCTCGACATCTGACGCCACCGTGACATCAACGCGCAGCCCGGTCGCGGGTCCAACCTCGGACACCTCAGCGACCGCGACATCAAGGGCCGCCTCATCGATGTCAGCCAATACAACGTTCATCCCAGCTGCTGCCCAACGCTCGGCCATGGCTCGACCGATTCCACTCGCCGCGCCCGTAACCACCGCAGTCTTTCCAGCCAACTCCTTCATGGTGTCCCCTCCGATGACGCGATGCCGGCCCGCAGCAGCGCGGCCCAACCCTAGACATCATCGACTGACTTGGCCGGGAAAGAACGGATGGTCCAACCCGGTGACTAACCGTGTCATCCGCTTGAATGTAAGTGCCACTTCAAACACACTGCTCGGCCACGTATCAGCTAATTGTTCGAGAATTTCAGATTGGCTGATGCTGCGTCGCACAACTCATCGTCAAGACAACCGCCGAGCCAGAGCAGGCGCCCACCGAAGCTCAAAGGCCGAGCACAACTTGGGACCCGACACCGAAACCCTGGCCCCCAAACACTACTACTGTCGATTGTCGTTCTACCGGGCGTGTAGCCGAGCAGGGGAGTGGTGGGCAACACATCGTTGACAACAAAAACACGTCCGATCATTGTGTGAATTTTGGGACACCTACTCCAGTACCTACCAACCACTTCGTACCGTGATTTAGACGAAGAACCCAGCGACCTAGATCCGGTCTTCCCCCTGGGTTACCAGGACCAAGGTGTCCTCGACAGCGGTCTCGACGTGGGTCTCACCTGCCTCAACGAAATAACAGCTTCCCGCCGTAACTTCACGCTCAAGCTCACCTTCTTGTTCAACTCTCATGCTCCCCTCCAACACCACCACCTGGACCCACTTGGTGTGGTGGTGGGGTGGCACGGCGCATCCAGCGGGCATACGAAAGAAGCCAGAGCGAACGTCGTAGTCGCCTTCGAAGACAGACGCCTTGGACATCGTTGTGCCGAACACGTCAACGTCGGTCCACTGCAACTTGTCCAACTGAAGGTACCTGGTCATGGATTCATCTTAGTAAGGCGGGAAAGGCCGGTGACCTAGGCTGCCTACTCCAACACCGGAGGAGTGAGGTCCGTGCCCAAAACGAAGAAATACTGGCACCAGGACCAACCTGGGCATGGGACTGCACCATCACAGGCCACAAATGCACCATCACCTTCAGAGCGTTCGAAGAGATCTTCGATGAGGCGCCCAGCCCTGCGATTTGGTATTCCAACCCTAAAAAGCCCGAGGATCACGACGAATAACCCATCCTTCTACCCATCGCAATGGTGCTCGAAGCAATGGCTGAGGTATTCGACCCAGACCGACCGGTCCCTGGCGCCGAACCATATATAGGTTCCTACTACTACAAGAATGATAAGGGTGCACATCTAGATGGTGATCCCTTTGTGGCTACCGCATTGGGAGCGAGGTTCAGCTTCGAGTCCAACTTCACATAACGAACATTATGATCTCTTTATGTGGGGGAGTAGCTGAGGCCTTCAAACCCCAACTTTTCGCTGAAATAACCCCTCTCGGGGCTAATACCTGTCAGGCATAGGATTTGCGGTCTTGCCAACAGTTGCTAGATATCCAGCGCATGGCCGTAATCTCGGCTGTGCTTGATAATGAAGTCTTTTCGGGGCTCGACCGGTGCGCCCATCATGACAGCAAAGGCTTTTTCGGCGGCCTTGGCGTCCTCGAGGGTGATCCGTCGCAATATTCGAGTTTCCGGGTTCAGAGTTGTCTCCAACAGTTCGTCATCATCCATTTCGCCGAGCCCCTTAAATCTGGTGATCCTGTAGCGGCGGCCTTTTCGGTCTAAGTCGGCGACTCGGGCCTGAAGTTGCTGTTCGGAGTACAGAAACTCTTTTTCTGACCCCAGCACGAGGGCGTGCGTTGGAGGCTGCGCAGCGTAGATGTGCCCTTGTTCGAGCAGAGGTTTCATGTAGTGGTAAATCAATGTCAAAACAAGACAGCGAATATGACTCCCGTCAACGTCCGCGTCTGCGAGAAGGATCACGCGGTCGTACCTTCGAGATTCGAGGTCGAACTCAGGTCCAGAACCTGAACCGACAGCAGTAAACAGAGCTGTTGCTTCCGCATTATCGAGCACAGATTTTTTTGTGCTCTTACCAGCGTTAACGACTTTCCCTCTCAAAGGCAGAACTGCCTGCCAAGCGCTGTCTCGTGCTCGTTTCGCAGGACCTGCAGCGGAGTCGCCCTCAACGATGAGCAGTTCGCCTTCTGGGTGGAGTCGACAATCGGCGAGTTTGTCCGGTAGTCCGTTGTTGCCGAGTTGGGCGGCCTTACGTCGGTTGTCGAGCGCCTGCTTCGTACTGATTCGATTGACTATGGCATCAGCAACTTTGTCCAAAATTGCCTTTACGTGAACCTTCTTCGAACCTTTTGCTGTTCCCTCAAACCATTCTTTAAAGCCATCTCGTACGACTGCTCCAACAATTCTCTGAACTTCGGGAGTACCTAGCTCACGTTTAGTTTGTCCCCTGAACTGCGGTTCCGGAAATACGGTTCGGACCACCGCTATGAGACCTTCCTGTGCGTCTTCTTTTTGAACTTTTGCTTCGCCTTTTAGCTTGCGGAGTTTTCTTGGATCTGCCGTTGATACTGCCTGGTTCAGGGCGGTGGTGAGGGCGCGCTCGAACCCACTTAAGTGAGTACCTCCATCTGGTGTTGGGATGGTGTTGACGAAACTGACTAAGGACGTTTCATATCCTTGTACCCACCGTAAGGCGATGTCGACCTGACATTCGCGGGTCACTTCCGTGAGTTTCCCATCAATGGGAACTTTTTCGGTGAACACCCCAGAACCAGATATAGCTACTAACCCGGTAACAGGTTGTGCTTCACCAGACAAGAAGTCAACGTAGTCAGCAAGACCTCCTTGAGATACGAGTTCTTCGGCCGGTCTCCTCGAACCCCTACGTTTATCTGATAGCCGAATTTTGAGTCCAGGGACCAAGAAACACACCTGTCCAAGTCGATCCTTAACTTCCGCATAGTTAATCTTCGCTTCAGGGTCGAAGATCTCAGCATCCGGCCAAAAGCGGACACGCGTTCCTGTTCGGCTGGCGGGGATTTTGGCGATTTTCTTTAACGCATGATTTGGAGAAAAACGTCCATTCTTCGCCGTGTGGCCCGCGATCTGGTCTTGAAATTCGAGGCGGTGCGTGGCTCCACCGCGGTCAACTTCAACCTCGATTCGCGTTGCGAGGGCATTGACAACTGACGCCCCAACCCCGTGTAGGCCGCCAGATGCCCCATAGGCGCCATTACCGAACTTTCCGCCAGCATGCAGTTCAGTGAAGACGACTTCGAGAGCGGTGGCGTCGCCTTCTTTCTTCTCTATCGGAATCCCGCGGCCGTTGTCTGTTACTTCATACGAACCGTCTGAATGCAAGAAAACCTCGAGTAGTCGCGCATGGCCACCCGCTGCCTCATCGACCCCATTGTCGATGATCTCCCACAAAAGGTGCGTTAAACCTCCAGAACCAGTTCCGCCGATATACATACCAGGCCGCTTTCGGACAGCTTCTAATCCTTCGAGCACCTCGATATCGTCAGCGTTGTAGCTACCGGGTTGTTTCCTCTTTCCGGCTTCAGTGCTGGCATTCACTGGAACCGGTACTCCCCTACTACCAAGACCCGTGAGTCAAGGTCCGTTGTCGTTCCGTCACGGCGACTTGTCTCTATCGTTAGTGGAAACGGGTTTGGATCTACTTTTCTTGAATCGCCATCCTCAAGCACGACCGCGGCCATCTGTTGATTGCGACCTACCCACGCGAAGGAGGCCGTCGTTTCAAAGTTTTTCCATTTGACCGTTCGGACTCCTCCGGTCGCTCGTCCTTTGGTCGGCACCTCTGCGACATCAGTCACTTTCACTGCGCCGTCGTCACTCACAAGCAAAACCACCGCCCCAAATTCCACAAGCCCGGCCGCTACCAGCGCTGCGCCGGCTTTCAGCTTCATTCCAGATACCCCAGCGGCCCCCGGGCCTTGAATAGAAATGCCGGCCGCTGGTGTGCGAAGGGCCTGACCGTCGGAGGCCACCATCACGATTTCACTGTCGTTGCTAACGATGAATCCTGCAACGACTCGGTCGTCGCCTTTCAAGTTAATCACTGCACTTCCTGATCGAAGCCGCCCGACGGATTCGAGTTCAAGACGTTTAGAGATGCCGTTTCGCGTGGCTATAAGCACGCTGCCTTGACCTTCGCCAAAGAGTCCGACCACGCGTTCTCCTCGACTCAACGAGAACATCTCGGTGACTGATGCCCCCCTACTACCGCGAATTATCTCGGGCACTTCTCGAGAACGGACCGTGAGTAAGCGTCCTTGGTCAGTGATAGCGGAAATTGAGCTGTAGAGGCTGGTTTCCAGGCTTCGGGCGATGACATCATGGCGCCCTGGCTTGGCGTTGAACTCTTCGTCGGGCGATCTACGTCCAAGCAGACCGGAAGTCGACAGAGTAATGAGCGTGGATTGGTCGATGAGAGGTTCTTCAGGCGCTACCTCCAACAGGGCAGGATCATCGTTGATGACTACGACGTCATTGGTAGATAGGACTGTGGTGCGGCGAAGCGAGCCAAATTCCTCAACCAACTCTCGCAGTTCGCGACCGACTAGTTTTCGCCGCCGGGCATCGGATGCGAGGATTTTGAGTAGATCACTGATGTCAGCCTGAACGTTGGCCAGTTCCTCTCGAAGCTTTCCGACTTCCAAAGCTGTCAGGCGACGTAATTGCATATCTAAGATGTGGGTCGCCTGCACCTCAGTGAGTTGCAACAAGTTCATCAGCTCGCTACGAGCTGTCGACGCAGTATCTGATCCTCTGATAATTGAAATTACTTGGTCAATGTTGTCGAGGGCTAGCAGAAGGCCAAGCAGGACATGTTCTCGTTCCTCAGCGCGAGCGAGACGATATTCAGTGCGACGAACAATGACGTCTAAGCGATGATCAACGTAATGCTGGCAAAGTGCGTAGAGACCAAGAGTTGTCGGCACGCCATCGACCAACGCCACATTATTTATTCCAAAACTTTCCTCAAGCGGGGTCAGCCGATAAAGCTTTTCCAATAACGCGTGAGGTCCAACTCCTGTTTTGCATTCGATAACGAGGCGCAGCCCATGATTACGGTCGGAAAGGTCGACCACGGCGGCTATTCCATCGAGTTTCCCGGCTGATATGAGTTCACGGATTTTGGCCTGAACGCGTTCCGGGCCCACAGCGTAGGGCAATTCTGTTACAACGATTCCCTGCCTGCGGGCCGTAATATTTTCGATCTCGGCTCTAGCTCGAACGCGGATCGTTCCTCGGCCAGTTGCGTATGCTTCTCGGAGTGATCCATCGTCGACGACAATCCCACCGGTCGGGAAATCCGGTCCTTCGACGAATTCCATAAGGTCATCCACCGATGGTTTCGGGCGACGGTTCGTAAGTACGTGGTCAATTGCAGCTGCGATTTCGGCGAGGTTGTGTGGCGGCATGTTGGTTGCCATTCCGACAGCGATTCCTGAGGCTCCATTTACCAGCAGGTTCGGGATGGCGGCGGGCAGACACGTTGGTTCTTCACGTTCGCCATCAAAGTTTGGTAAGAAATCAACGGTTTCTTCGTCCAGGTCAATGACCATGGCCATCGCTGCGGACGTCAAGCGTGCTTCGGTGTAGCGATATGCCGCGGGCGGGTCATCGAGGCTGCCAAAGTTGCCTTTAGGGTCGACAAGAGGCACCGACATTGAGAAGGTCTGACCCATTCGGACCATCGCCTCATAGATCGCACCATCACCATGAGGGTGGTATTTCCCCATCACCTCGCCAACTACTCCAGCTGATTTCCTAAATGGAGTGCCCGGTCTAAGACCTAAATCTGCCATCACATAAAGGATTCGTCGCTGAACAGGTTTCAATCCGTCTCGGACATCGGGAATAGCCCGGCTCGTTGTAACCGAGAGCGCGTAGGGCATGAATGAATCGCGCATTTCGTCGGCAACAGCTACGTCGACGATTTCGCGAGCAATTTGGTCTGGTGCCTTAGCTCGTACCATGGCCTTCCTGGGTCTAGTTATCCGCCTTAGCTGAGGGTAGGACGCTCGGAAGCATCCGGGTGGTCATTCAGACCCAAAAAGTGCATTGTCCTCGAAATGCGAATCTTTTGATTTCGTTCGGTAACGTTGGCACCGTAATCAGGGACCACAGCGGGGGCCAGTACTCCCCCGCCGCTTCCTACGCCCCCCCTAGCCGGAGAACCCGGAGCAACGATGAGCCGACGTATCGAGGTCGAGCTGACCAGTCAGCGAGATGACGGAACCTGGACCTGGCGAGCCGCCGGCGCCAAACAGCCCAAAGGAACCTTGGAAGGCACGGTGCTGTACGACGGTGCATCTGTCGGAGATATTTGCCGAGCCGATGCTGACTTCGAGATTGATGGAATCTTCGTCACTGCCGTATCGCCACCGAAAGGTCGCAGCGGACGCCCGGACGACGAACGAATCGAGGTTCTCGGATCGGGTCGCGAATTCGAGGCTGTCACTACTCAACTTGCCAGAAAGGGCCGCTCAGACAAGCGAAAGGGCGGCCGACGTCAACAGCCTGAAAAAGCTCGCAAAGACGGCTCCAAACGTAAACCGAAGAGGCAAGACGATCGCCGCAAACCTGAGTCCCGACGGACACGCAAAGAACGTCCTGAGGCCCCGACGAAACCCAAACCCAAAAAGCTCAAACCTGGGCGCGCTCATCGAAAAGTTTTGATCGACTCTCTTCCAGAGGAGCAACGCGTCATAGCAGAACAAGTGTCGCGAGGTGGCATCGCTGCGGTGCGAAAAGAAATCGAAACTCAGAATGCCCGCGCTGCCGCGGAGGGCGGCGCAGAAGTTCGTGCCGATGCGTTGGTGACCTTGGCTGAATCGTTGCTTCCTCAACTCAAAATCGCCGAATGGCGAGATCGAGCTGATGCCGCGTTGTCTTCAATCGAGGAAGTCGACATCCGTGACTTGAGAACCGTTTTGGTCGCGGCTGAAGATGCTGCACGCGACGAAGAAACTCGATTGCTCGCTGATCGGATCCGAGCCGGACTGAACGAGCGCCTCGAAAAAGCGCAGGTTGAATGGCATGAAGAGATTCGGACCGCTCTGAAAGAGGATCGCGTCGTGCGAGCGTTGCGTCTCAGCTCTCGGCCCGCTAAGGCCGGTAGCCCCCTACCTCCCGACATCGCTGAAAGCCTTACCAATCAAGCAAATCAGGCCCTCGGCGGGGAGGTGAGCCAGCAACGCCTCGGAATTGTGCTCGAAGCCATCGCGTTTTCGCCAATTCGGCCCTACGTAGCTATGGCACAGGTTCCACCTGAACCGACTAAGGAATTGCTGGATATCATCCGCAAAATTGCTGATCGCATTCCAGAAATCGCCGCCCGGTTGGGTATTGAGCCACCGGAAAAGGGGAAGGGCCGCAAGAAACGCCGCCCGAAGAGACCCCCGCGTCCAGACAATGCGGCTAAACCGTCTCCCAACCAAGAGACCGAACCGTCAACCCCAGACGTTGAAGCAACAGCACCCGATCCTGACGCTGAGACAGACACCAAATCAAACACACCACCAGACAACGAACCGTCTCCCCCGGAAGCGAATGCCGATGAGCGGCACTAAGAGCAGCAGATGGTCGTAACGTACGAGAAGGTCGGCAATATACGCGTCATTACTCTGGACAGAGCCGAAGCCCGAAATGCAGTTAGTCATGAAGTCTCCGCCGAGCTCGAAGCACACCTTGACGCTTTCGAATCCGACGACAGTGCCTGGGTTGCGATACTCGCGGCGAACGGGCCCGTTTTTAGTGCTGGCGCCGACCTCAAGTCGGTTAGTAGCGGTAAGGCAATCGAGACAGAAAAAGGTGGCTTCGCTGGCTTAGTTCGCTATCCAAGAACCAAACCATTGATTGCAGCGGTTGACGGTCCTGCTCTGGCGGGCGGATTAGAGATAGTTCTGGCCTGCGACCTTGTCGTCGCCTCCAGCACCGCTCGTTTCGGTATTCCCGAGGTGAAACGGAGTCTGATCGCTGGGGCAGGAGGGCTTTTTCGTCTACCCGCTTCGATCGCTCGTAACGTCGCTATGGAATTGGCGCTTACCGGCGATCCCATCAGCGCCGAACGCGCCTTTGCGCTCGGTTTAGTCAACGAACTCGTGGAACCAGGGACCGTGGTTGATGCGGCGTTGGAACTTGCTGCTCGCATCACCGTTAATGCCCCAATAGCTGTTAGAGAGAGCCGCAAAGTTATCCTGGAAAGTCAGGGTGTCGCCGATACGGAAGGCTGGCAAATCACCAAAGACCATTTTCGGGTCGTCGTGAAAACCGAGGACTTCCGCGAAGGTCCGCTGGCGTTCGTTGAAAAACGGGATCCTGTTTGGAAGGGACGCTAAGGCGTTAGGACGCTGTGTTGGAAAAGGAACTTCTCCAGACCAGCCGTTAGCTCAAGACTTTTGATTTGTTCAGGATCAACGAAAGTCAAATCTTCAGCGTCATCACCGGGTGTTGCACCAGACGGGTCATCGGTTGTGACGAAGAAGTCGGCAATGAGATACCTGTGATCGGCTACCGAACGTTCAACCCAACCGACAAACTCACCACAGCTCACTTTTAGGCCAGTCTCTTCTTGGACCTCGCGTTCAACCCCATCTTGCCAAGCTTCTTGGGGCTCTAGGCGGCCACCGGGAAGCGACCATTGACCGATGCCGGGCTCTTGCCCTCGCTTGACTAGAAGTAGTGCTCCATCCCAAAGCAGGACCGCTCCAACGCAAGGTTCTGGCATCCGTCGGTCGACCACCTCAAGGTTCCTTGAGTGATTTATGCACAGTAAGGAGCCGCGCTTTGAATCCAAACGTTTCGAAAAAGTTTTTCGTCGCGCGGTTGCCAGGCAATGCCATTGAGTCGATTCCGACACAATTACGCTCGGTGCACCATGAAATGATCGATCCAATTAGGGACTCGCCGAGCCCAACGCTTCGAGCCTCGGGATCAACCCAGATGTCTGAAACCTGCCCCAAAATTTCGCCGGTGCGAAGCAACTCAACTCTGGAGACGGCGTATCCGAGGGGAACGTCATCGATCATTCCAATCCAGATGGTCTGGTCTGGGTCGTGAAGCGCAGCTTCAAAGCTAGCTAAATAAGGCCGGTTTCTCGTTTCTCGTCTGCTCCACACGTAACCGCCGCGATTCTCGTGCTGCTCAGCTACGGCCTGCGTCGCGAAGTCGGCGAGTATTTCAAGGTCAGTGACGGTGGCAACTCGAACAGATTCATTCACTGGTTTGCCCGTCGCTGCTGCAAAGCCTTTTCTGCTTGAAGTCGCCCATCTTCTCCCTCAGTAAGATCGATGTGCGTGAACATTTCGGCGACGGCTTGGTGTCCGGCACGCGTCGCTATTTGCTGATGCATCTCTTGCACAATGCGCCGGTAATTGGGGTGGCCCTGTGGCTGACTTCGCAGTTCGATCATGTGGAGTGCTTCGCGGGCGTTGAACTGCATGACATACCGAACCCGATATGCCATGGACACCGCGTATGAGGCCTGTTCGGGGAACGCCGGGAGCATGGATTCATACAGAGCCCTCGAACGTTCCAGAGCCCCATCGTATCGATCGGCAAGGCCTGCACCCTTGACTGCTTCTGGTATTTCGTAGCCGTGGTCAGGTATGAGTGACTGCCATTCGATCGTCAGTAGACGATGCCGCTGCAGGTCTCGGAAACCTCCATAATCGCCCAACACGTCAAACCGGTAATCCAACCGTTCTAAAGCGCGACCCGGTCTGTGGCGTCGGTTACTTCTGTCGCCGACATATTGCCGAACTAAATTAATTCGCTCCTCAGACGTCAAGTTGTCGACTAAATCCACGAGCTGCGTCTCAGGCAAATGACTATACGGGTACAGCATCGCAGCCAACATTTTGCGTTCCCCATCGGGATCCCAATCAATGAGTTCGACCTCATTGACAGGTACTGGGTCTATCTGCGCAAACATCTGGGTTGCGAGTTCTCGCATGGAGTTGCGATTGGCTTCAAAGTATTTGGACCAAGCAACACCACGATCTTCGATGTCGACGCGTCGCAGGAAAGAAGGGATCACTTTGCGCAATTCTGACAGCATCAGATCGGCGTAGGACCGCGCCTCGGGAAGTGGATGCGATCGCATCCGGATTAATAAAGCTTCGTATGCCTGACCTGTCCCATAGATCCCCACATTCGAGAGACTTGCAGCGGGAAGAAGGCCGCGTACAGCATCAAAGGACTTCGCCCGTATCGTTTGGCGGTAGGCCAAATCGCCGATGTCGTTGCCCTGCGCGTGGTTAGCTCGATAAAAGTCCTGCATGAGCGGCACCAACTCCGCGTAGGTGTCAAATAGCCGATCAAGGTCACCGACATAACGCGTGCCAAGAGGAGAAGCAAGCACTTCCGGGTCACGGTGATAGCGATATCGTCCTTCGATGCGGGTGTCATAACTCAAGTACCGAGTTGATTGCTCCAAATAGGACATCAGTCGGCCCCACTCAAGGATCTTCGTCAAGAGATTGGAAGCTTGCTCGCATGCCAAATGAACGCCACCGAGCTGAGCGACTGAGTCATCACCGTATTCGAAGAAAACTCGTTGATAAAGTTCCTCGGCTTTAGCGAGGCCGACTGTGGCATCAATTGACTGATCACCAGAGACATCGAGGTCATCAACGAACTCATCCAGAAACAACCGTCTGAGACTCTTATGCGTTCTGCTGTACCTCGCGAAAAGCGCGCCCTTGACCACCTCGGGTAGGTTCACAAGCGCGAACACTGGCTGGTCGAGGTTCGTGAAGTATCGACGAAGAACATCTTCCTCGTTCGCCGTAAATTGCTCGACTGCGTAGTTGTTCAAGATTGATTTCGAAAGTTAGTGGAATAAGGGACGGATGTTTCGGTACGTAAAACTGATCGTAGGACGATCCGACGCGTTAGTGGCGCACCTTTGGGGTCTTTAGAAAAATCAGAATATGACGTTGAAAGCATCAGGGACCACTGTCACTGCGATCGAATGGTGCCGGCCCTCGTCAACTCCGTCGATCCGGATGCGAAAGGGACGCTCGAAAGTTCTTTCTAAATGAGTAACTCTTTCACTACGGATATCTGAATGCGGCAAGTGGTCACCCGTTCGTAGACGACTTCTGGCTAACCACCTTTCTCTAATGGGTAGATCTCCCTCCAGCAGGTCAAATCGCCCATCGTTGGGATGCGCTTTAGGGGCCACTCGCCATGTATCACGCCATTCAGAATTCATAACTGCGGTGATCGGCCCACGCCACCAACTTCTCATGCAGAACACGTGGGCTACAGCTACACAAGAACGATCATCAAGACGGACCTGAGCCGCATCAATCGCCACCATCTTGGCGTCTCGGCTTCGAATTCTTTGCAGCCCTCCTGTGGGAGCACCTAACGCTCGCCATAGATCACCGCCCAGCAGTGCTATTGAAGGGATTTCTGTTCCAGCGGCCCAAGATTCCTCAACAACGGTTCGCACCTCGGCATCCGTCGTCGCTATGACATCCACTAACCCCAGCGGCGCGTCATCGCCCCAATCTTTTCCGCGCTCAATTGGCATTGACGTCAACCTCATCTTCGGCATCGTCTTGAACGCGCGCCGCCGCCGACACCAAATCTCGATCGATGGCTGTAACAGCGTTTCTCAGTGCTTTGCGGGTTTGATCGTTGGGTACCACCTCAGCAATCTGGGTGAGGAGGTCAATCACTTGCCGAACATTGCGCACGAAATCGCCCGCTGATATTTCATCATCGAGTATCTGGCTGAGATCATGGCCCGATGCCCACGCGTGAATTTGCGCGAAGATTGAAGGATCAGGCATCCTGGTCTCAGGTAGCCCTCTAGCTTGTTCTTCAGAGCGAAGCGATGTTGCATACGCCAGCATTGCCTTGACGCGTTTCTCCACGCCATTGTTGGGGTACCAGGGCGGCGGCGGGTCTATTCGGCTTCGATGTTCGTAGGTTAGAACTGAAGTAATCGCTGCAAGTTCCTGTGCAGACAGGCCGTCGAAAACATCGTTATCTATGCAGATACCAACAAGTAAATCCATCTCATGAAATATTCCTTGGAGTCGCTCACCAGATTCCTCAAGTTGCCATCCAGTCGCGCAACCAAACTCTTGCAACATTGTTACGATCGCATCAAGGGTGTGGGTCAGACCGCCTTCGGCAAGGTCGATTCGAGATTTCAACGATTCGATTCTCAACTCGGCACGTTGCACTTGACGCTCAGCGTCCGCTCGTGCTCGCTGCAAGTCCCGATCAGGTCGTCTCATTTCTGGCACGAGGCCCGAATCCGTCAGGTGTTGTTTCAACAGCCTGGCAGCGACTCGCTGATACTCTCGCCGGTTGGGCGCATACGGCTTTGGTAATTCCAAGGTCGCAATAGCTTGCGGCGACTGGTCGAAGTCCGACACGCCAAGCATCATCACCTTGCCTCGGGCAGTCACTACTCGGACTCGGTTGTCCCCTCCGCGTCTGTTCGTAGTTCCAAGTACTAATAGATGCTGTGAGTCCGTGCCCTGAATTCTTTCCACGACTACTCCTGGTCGAAGCCTTCCCAAGGCCTCCGAGACCTGAGTCACGCCTTTGACCACAACAGGACTGGTTTCCGTTGAGCGAGCGACCCCAAGTCGCTTCAACTCCGTCTGCGCCGTTCGGAGCGATGCCTTTGCTTTTTCTACTTGAGTGGCCAACTTGACGACGCTTCGGGCGGATCGATACTGAGCAAATGAACGTTCCAAAAGCTCAATGGCTTCTTGGCGGTCGGCTCTGCTCATCAAATTAGCGGCCATGTTGTAGGTCGGCCGAAAAGCGGATTCCAAAACGAAGTCTTTGCTCGATGCGAGCCGCGCGATTTGGTCAAAAGACTCGTAGGGGCTCCACAGCGTGTACGCATGCCCTATCGAGTCGATTCCCCTTCGCCCCGCTCGCCCTGTTAGCTGTGTGTACTCCCCCGGTGTCAGCACCACATGCCCTTCACCACGGAAACGACTTAGTTGTTCCACAACTACCGATCGGGCAGGGAGATTAACCCCCATAGCGAGAGTTTCTGTGGCAAACACCACCCGCAGTAGACCGGCAGCGAAACAATCTTCGACAGTTTCTTTGAATGGTGCAACCATGCCCGCATGGTGGGCTGCTACTCCTGCCTTTAAGCCTTCCAGCCAGCTTTCATAGTCAAGGACCTCAAGATCACCGCGCCGAATCTCGCGGACATGTTGCTCCGCGATGGTTTCAACTTGTTGTCGCTCACGCCCATCGAGGAAACCGATGCCTTGTTCAAGGCAGTTTCGGACTGCGTCATCACAACCCTGCCTGGAAAAAATAAAACAAATGGCTGGTAGCCGGTCTGTGGCATCGAGGTGTTCGATTACTTCGCTACGCCTTGGTCGGCCTACCCCACCGCTTCTACCTCGGCCATCTTGTCGTCTCTCGCCGCCCAATTTTCCGAGGAACCGTTCAACTTCGATATTGACTTGGCCGTTTCTAAGAGTTCGAAATTCTTGAAGCCTTCGATGTCTTTTGTCAAACACCAAGAAGTGATCGTGTAGCTCAACTGGCCGCGTTGGTTCGGATATGGCTTCGCAACTTCCCTGGACTTCGCTAATCCATCCCGCCAGTTCCTCAGCATTAGTAACGGTTGCCGAGAGGCACACCAAACGGGTGCTGGGTGGGAGCTGAATGATCACTTCTTCCCAAACAGGCCCTCGATAGGGGTCCTGCAGAAAGTGAACCTCATCGAGAACTACGAGCCCTAAATTCTCAAGTCGAGGAGATTCTGCATAAATCATGTTTCGAAGAACTTCTGTAGTCATCACAACTACATCAACCTCGGGACGGATCGCGTTATCTCCTGTCAACAATCCGACCCGGTCGGGCCCTAACCAGGAAGCAAGGTCGCGGAACTTCTGGTTCGACAACGCCTTGATGGGTGTCGTGTAGGCGACCGATCGACCATCCTCCAACGCTTTCGCGATTGCATACTCGGCAATAAGCGTCTTACCTGATGCTGTTGGGGCAGTGACCAGGACAGACCTGTCGTCATCGATCACCTCGAAGGCTTGAACCTGAAAGTCGTCCGGTGTGAGTCCCCGATTCGTCAAGAGGCTCGCACGCAGTGGAATAGGTGGGCTTGTCATCGTTCACCATGAGTTCGGTTAAACAAAAGACGGTGACCTGGCTGGCGTGTCAAGAGCCGACCTACCAATATCGACAATTCGAAAAACACGTACATCGGTATGGACAACGCAGCCAAGGAGACCGGGTCGCCCGACGGCGTGAGAATCGCCGCCAGGGTAACTATTCCCACGATTGCGTAACGACGGAGCCGATGCAACTGCGCCGGCTTCACCACACCGGCAATTTGAAGAAAAACGAGCAAGATAGGAAATTCGAAACCGATTCCAAAAGCCATCATCATGTATGTGATCAACCCGAGATAGGCACCTGGCGAGAACATGGGGTCGACAGACTCTCCGCCGAAGGAAATCAAGAAGTCAAGAGCCCTTTCGAATGTCGAATATGCCAATATTGCTCCGCAGACAAAGAGAAGCAGAGCGCAGAGAACAAAAGGAATTGCATACCGTTTTTCTCTCCGGTCCAATGCCGGCGTAACGAATCGCCATAAATGCCAAAGCATCACTGGCATCGCTAGAACGACACCGACGTAGAGCGAAACTCTGATCCGCGTTTTGAACCCGTCGAGAGGCTCAATGATCACTAAAGTACAAGGCTTATCGATGCCCTGAGCCTCTAGAACGTTGCAATAAGGCGGCAAGAAAAACCTTCCGAGCATCCAGTCATAAAAGAACAAGCCGATTACGGCACCAGCCAGTACTGCTAGGACACTCCATATCAGACGTACCCTCAGCTCAGCTATGTGATCCCAAAACGACACAGGTCCAGATGCAGGGCGGCGGCGTAGCTTCATTGCGGAGGCGGCGTCTCGCCAGTTTTTCGATCATGCCTATTGACGTCGTCAGGCAAATTAGGCGAAGCGCTTTGTCGTCGAAGTTCTTCATCGTGAGATATTTCCACTCCCGCTTCGACTGCGTTATCAAGTTCAGTTCGGATCCGTGAACTAAACCGTCGAAGATCTGCGAGTCCCTTCCCGATACGCCGTACGGCCTCTGGAAGCTGTTTGGGACCGAGGGCGATGAGAGCGACGAAGGAGATAATCAGCACCTCGTTTGGCGTGAGATTCACGGCTTTGATGCTATGTCTTTGCTGTCGCTACCAGACGTTGCACCACCAATCCCTCTCATTCTCCGAAAAAATATTTGCCGAAGCCGTGTCCGCGACATGCGAGATAAGTGTCTTTGCGCGCGCCCAACCTGAACCCCTAATCCGCCCAGTGCAAGTTCAGCCCGATCGACACTTGCAAGGGAACTCCTAGTTTCTTGAGCCACGCGAAGCACTGAGCGCCAAATGAACAGGGAGAGGGTCAATATCAATGACGCGGCGGTGATCCATAGGGCGAGCACGGCACAACGTTAGAGGCTCGGTTGCAACACTTCGACACAATCGAGCAGGATGCTTCCGTGCAACAACGGCTGATTTCGCTGCGTCAACCCCCAATCAAATTTGCTCATCGAGGAGGCCGCGCCCACGCGCAAGAAAACACGATTGATGCCTTTGTGCTGGCTTTGCAACTCGGAGCCACAGGAATTGAAACGGATGTTTGGCTCACTTCGGACGGCATCCCGATATTGGACCATGACGGGCTGCTTCGCACGGGTCTTCGCCGCCGGAAGGTGAGGAGTCTCCGAAAGGAAGATTTGCCGTCTCATATTCCAACCCTTCACGAGCTCTACCAAACTTGTGGAAATGGCTTCGAACTGTCGATAGATGTGAAAGATCAGGCGGCGATTGAGTCTGTCCTCCAAACGTCTCGAGAATTCGAAGCTGAAACCAAACTCTGGTTATGTCATGAGGACTGGAAAGTTGCGGCCAGTTGGCGCAACTCGACAAGTGCACGTTTGGTCGATTCCACTCGCTTGCATTCTATGAAAGAAGGACCGGAACGGCGCGCCGCTGAATTAGCCGATGCAGGCGTCGACGCCGTCAATCTCCACCACACGGACTGGACCGGCGGACTTACCACCCTCTTCCATCGCTTTGGTCGTTATTGCATAGCCTGGGATGCGCAACACCAAAGAAGAATCAGCGATCTTGTCCGCATGGGCCTTGACGCTATTCACAGCGACCATGTTGATCGTCTGCACGACGGGTTTGAGCAGGCCGACTATTAGTTTCGGTGAGCGACAGGCTACGGCCGACCAACGTTACGAATCGGCCAAATTCGAACGAAGACCTCTCCTACGAGCAAGTCCACGTCGATTGGTCCAAACGAACGGCTATCTCGACTGTTGGAGCGATTGTCACCCATGACAAAAATTTGGCCTTTGGGTACGTCGACAGGTCCAAAATCGGTGGTCGGGGAATTCTCGGTTAGGTATTCCTCAGGTAGCGGAATGTTGTCGATGTAAACCACTCCGTTGATCGCTTGAACCTGCTCGCCCGGCAAAGCCACGACACGTTTCACAAAGTCCTTAAGTTGAGAGTTTTTGATGGATTCGGGGCGATTGAATACGACAAGGTCACCTCGATCCACTTGCCCTACACGGAAGGCAAGTTTGTAAACCATCAGGCGGTCACCGACTTCTAGCGTGGGTGCCATTGAATTTGATGGAATGAAATACGTCTGCACGATCAACGTTCGAATTGCAAGGGCAGCTACAAGGGCAACAACTATTACGACACCCCATTCGCGCACTGACCGCCACAGATCGCTGCGGCTCGAACCTCCAGCTTCGTTGGTCTCAATGTTCATTGCGCGGGGTCCTCAGCCAAGCAGCGGCAGCGCCAACATGGGCGCAGGCCATTGGGTCCTCCTCAATCGGTCTGCCCATCGTCAATATCGTCATGTCCGAATCGGCGATAGCCATGGAAATATCGGCCGGTTCGATAGGAAATGGCCGATGCCCGTTCTCCGAGATCCAAGACGTGTCATCGCCGATGGGAATTGGTACTTCAATCGGCACCGGAATGGCTCGCAGGATTGTTCGATTATGGTGGCTTATTCCTTGGTGGCGTTGGCGGCCATCTGCGCTTGAAGCTCTCACGCAGAGGCCTACTTGAGCCCCCAGGGCAACTAGAAGTGATGCGTGACCTGCGAGTTCTATTCCGGAGAATCCGAGAATTGAAGCCGTGCCGACATGACCCGGCCCCGCCGCCAGGATGATCTGGGAGCAACCATGGTCGAGCAGAGATGCTGCGGCTGAGGCAATGCTCACTGCCTCTAAGTCTCCGCCAAAGGCTTGACCCGCAGTGGCGGTGCACTTAAGGAGATCTCTGCTTTCCAGGTTCGCCACTACATCGCTGAGTCGCAACGGGAGTCCCGCCTGGTCCGTCATGAGGTAGCCCAAGTTGGGTGACTTCAATGCCACAGACACTGCTCCAAAGTGACTATGAAGTACGCATAGCAAGATGCGAGCGCCAACAAGATCGGTTCGGTCAGAGATATGAGGATCAACCTCCAATTGCTCGGAAAGATAACGCGCTTTTAATACCCGTCCGCCATTCAGGGCCTGTCGTTCGGTCCTGCTCTGTATCGAATGAACGACATGCCATCCTCCTGTACCTAGACCGAGTTCAACAGCAGTGGTGTTAACCAGCACATGATCTCCGACCTCAATAAACCCAATCACGGCTGTCAACGCGTACGCCTTGGACGCGTCCTCAAGTTGCATCCTTTGGAGGCCTTCGCGAACTTCTAGAATTTTGTCCACTCGCAAGGTCACGAAAGTCGGCACGCTAGTTACCTCAAAGCGACGCGATCAGGGCGTCGACTCGTTCGTCTTGAGCCAGAAAAGGGTCTTTACACAACACAGTTCTCTGAGCTTGATCATTTAGTTTTAAATGAACCCAGTCAACGGTGTAGTCACGTTTCTTTTCTTTCGCTTGCCTAACAAAGTCCCCGCGAAGACGCGCCCGCGTCGTTTGAGGTGGTTGCTCAATTGCCATCTCAATATCCGCGTCTTTCAACACACGTTCGACCAGCCCATTTCGTTGGAGTAGATAGAAGACGCCTCGGTTTTGGTTTATGTCGTGGTATTGAAGGTCGAGTAGCGCCGTTCGAGGATCACTCAATTTGAGACCGTGTTTTGCTTGATACCGGTCCAGAAGGTGGAACTTGATTACCCAGTCGATCTCTTTGTCAAGAGTTAAGGGATCTTGTTCGATGCCTCGCATGCAGTGTTCCCACATGGATAGGGCCTGTTTCTCTTCATCATTCAATTCGTTCGTATCGGCAAATCGTTGCGCTCTTTCCAGATATTCAGCTTGAATTTCGAACGCACTTGCCTCCCGACCGTTCGCTAGACGAACCCGACGCGTACATGTGATGTCATGACTGATCTCGCGAATCGCTCTAATCGGGTTCTCCAGGGTCATGTCGCGAAGCACAACTGCCGGGTCTTCCATCATTCGAAGCAATAAGGATGTAACCCCTACTTTCAAGAATGAGGTGTATTCGCTCATATTTGAATCGCCAACGATTACATGTAGGCGCCGGTACCGTTCCGCGTCGGCATGTGGCTCGTCTCGGGTATTGATAATGGGGCGGCTACGCGTAGTAGCACTAGAAACTCCTTCCCAAATGTGCTCGGCTCTTTGGGCGATGCTGTACATGGCTCCCCGCGCACTTTGCAACACCTTGCCCGCGCCGGTGTAGATCTGTCGACTCACTAAGAATGGGATCAGCACTTCCGCGTAATGCGAAAAATCGTCACGTCGACTTGTTAGATAATTTTCGTGGCACCCATAACTGTTTCCGGCGCTATCGGTGTTGTTTTTGAAAAGGTAGATCGTGCTTCCCGTGATTCCCTCTTCGGCAAGGCGTTCTTCTGCGTTTTTGACGAGCTTTTCAAGAATTCGTTCGCCAGCCCGATCATGGCAAATCACCTCATAAACCGAATCGCATTCAGGAGTGGCATATTCAGGATGTGATCCAACATCCAGATACAGACGGGCTCCGTTCGCTAAGAAAACGTTGCTTGATCGCCCCCAGGAAACGACTCTGCGGAATAGGTACCGAGCTACCTCGTCCGGGCTAAGTCGACGCTGTCCGCGAATCGTGCAAGTAACCCCATACTCGTTTTCCAGCCCCATGATTCTTCGTTGCACGGGCCACACCGTATCTTCTTTGTTCGCAGCAAGCGGTTGAGCAACCCGAAAGAAGCTGTCAGCTTTAGTTGGCGTTACTCAGCCAGGAGACTCGACGTTTCGTCGTCGTCAAGGCGCTGGAAACAGCGACGACCGTTGCCGTTATTCAGCGTCGCAACTTCAAGATCTTCCGCCAACATGGAACGGTCAGGTCCGGCAAGCGATTCAACTGCAAGACGAACGGCGCCGTCACGCTCAAGCTCAGCAGACCAGCCGGCGCTCAATCTTCCAAGAACAGCTTCTGAGTCCCCTCCTATGCAACACCAGTGTTGTTCATCAACCACAGTGCCGTCGTACTGAATCCGGTACAACTCTGCATCTCCTTCACGGTCGATTTCCGCGACCACGATTTCAACCTCCATGGGTTTCATCTCATGGGTGAAAATCTGTCCCAGCATCTGGGCGTATTGATTAGCGAGGCTTCGAGCATCGACGTCCTCTCGACTGTATTGATAACCCTTGAGTTCCGCGTAACGAACGCCGGCTATCCGCAGTTGATCAAATTCGTTGTAACGCCCGACGCCTCCGAAAGCGATTCGATCATATATTTCTGAAACCTTACGCAGCGATGAACTGGCGTTCTCGGCGACGAGTGCTACACCGTCCTGGTATTCAACGGCAGCGAGACTGCGCCCGCGTGCAATTCCCTTACGCGCATAGTCAGCGCGGTCTTGCATCAATTGTTCAGGACTTACGTACATTCCTGCCATCGTCATGGCTAAGTTGCCCCTCTCCCCAACTCTTCGCGGAGTTCAGCGAAAACTTGTCCGGATTCGCCGTCACTGAGTTGTCGGAAACCGTCTTCTGTAATTACCGCCAGATTTGGATAAATACCACGAACAGGGTCCGGACCGCCTGTGGCGCTGTCTTCGTCGGCGGCGTGCCACAGGGCCTTAACCGCTAGAGCGAGGGCGTTCTCGGTGGACAGATCCGGCTCGTATCCGAGCTTTACTACTGTCCCCGCGTGAAGACTGCCCGAACCACTAGTGGCGAAGTCCTGCTCTTCGTAACGGCCTCCCGTTATGTCGAACTGAAAAAGGCGACCCGAACCTTGGGAATGGTCGAACCCAGCAAAAATTGGCACCACCGCTAAGCCTTGCATCGCCTGTGGAAGGTTTCCGCGCAGCATCTCAGCGAGCTGATTCGCCTTGCCTTCCAGAGTGAGCGGTTTTCCTTCGATTTTTTCGTAGTACTCGAGCTGTAGTTGAAACACACGCACCATCTGGATCGCGGGTCCCGCTGCACCAGCAATAGCCACCGCTGAATGTTCGTCAGCGGGGAAAACCTTTTGCATATCTCGATGGCTGATTAGATGTCCCGCTGTCGCGCGACGATCACCTGCAACCACTACCCCACCCTCACAGCGCACAGCCAGAACAGTCGTGGCATGCCCCGCATCGATGACACCCCCAAGGTCCACCGGAAACGGCTCGTGGCCGGTTTGACGTAGAAGACTTAAGAAATCAGTTCCCGGGTCCTGCCCAGGAACGAAGAACGGCATTGCGCTCACTGCCCGCCTTTCTGCACGTAATTCTTCACAAACTCTTCAGCGTTAGTTTCCAGAACCTCGTCGATCTCATCGAGCAGGTCATCTAATTCAGCCTTAAGTTCTTGTCCTGCCTCATTTGGACCAGCTTCATCAACCTCAGACTCTTCAGTTCGAGGGGTGGGCCGGCGCTTTTGTTCTCGTTCAGCCATCTAGGTCTCCTACGCTCTCACGATCCTATGTGGGGTCATGTCCCCAAACGACGTAGAAGTTCTCCCGCGTCGTCACATTCATCCAACAAGCTAGCCACGTGAGCCGCTGTCCCTCTCAATGGTTCAAGCATTGGGACACGACGCAATGGATCACTCCCGACATCAAACACCATGGAATCCCAATTTGCGGCCACTATCTGGTCAGGGTATTTCTCTAGGCAGCGTCCGCGAAAAAATGCTCGCGTGGTCGGAGGAGGTTGGCTAATCGCTGCTTCCACTTCGGCATCATTGGAAATTCGAACAAGTCCGATCCTGCGTGCTAATCCCTTGTCGGGTCGTAGGTCGTGATACTGAAGGTCTAACGCTGCCATTCTCGGGTCGGACCACTCGACATCATGGCGGGCGCGGAATCCCTCGTACAGGCGACGCTTTGCTATCCAATCGATGGAATCGGCAAGCGAGTCTGGGTTGTCTTCAAGGGCTGTAAGCACCGACGCCCAGCGCTTCATCAAATCAGTACCGACTTGCTCGCCTCCGACGACGTCAAACCCATGTCGATCGGCCCATTGTTTGGCCGCTGCGTAGTAGACCCATTGAACCTCTAGTGCCGTGGCGGTAGTGCCGTTGGCCATGCGATAGCTTCCTTCAAGGTCGATGTCGTAGCTCACGTCGCGCAAAGCTCGCACGGGCGCCTCAAAGGCACAGTCACTGGGGGCCATGTCGTCATCAATCATTGCCAGAACAATTGCAGTAGTTCCCAGCTTGAGATATGTCTGCAACTCGCTCATGTTTGCATCACCGACGATCACGTGGAGGCGCCTGTAGCGCTTGCTGTCGGCGTGAGGCTCATCCCTCGTATTAATGATCGGGCGTTTTAGTGTGGTTTCAAGGCCAACTTCTTCTTCAAAAAAGTCAGCACGTTGGGTTATTTGAAAAGGCACTTCGTCGTGGGTAAGTCCTGCGGCTTCTGACCCGACTTTGCCAGCGCCACAATAAATTTGCCGGGTAATGAAGAAGGGCATGATCTGGAGCACAATCCGTCCAAAAGGGACGTTTCTATCGACCAAATAGTTTTCGTGACATCCGTAGCTATTGCCCTTACCGTCGCTGTTGTTTTTGTGAATTACTAACTCCTCACCATCTGGTAGGAGTTGGTTCGCTTTATCCATGGAACGAATCAGAATTTCTTCAGCCGCTCGATCATAAATGGTGCATTGATAGGCATCTGTGCACTCCGGAGTCGCGAGCTCCGGATGCGCATGATCCACGTAATATCGAGCGCCGTTGGTGAGTACTGCGTTTACTAGGTGCGTTTCAATTTCAGGGGCCAGAGCATCAAACTCATTGAAACCTCGTGCATCGACTCCCGGATGTTCGTCTTCAAAGTCCCACCCGACGCGTCGTTCTAAATACCCGTTCACATAGGAGTTGATGATCATCGACGAAGCCGCAACGGGATTTGAATCACCCTCGTTGCGATGAAGAATGCCGAATTCTGTCTCTATCCCCAGAACTTTATGTACGGCCACACGGCGACCCTATCGCTGGAAGTGGGTTTTAGAGGTACTGGCCGGTCTGAACCCGCTCAATCGCTCGGCCGCCTTCGCTCTCGAAATCGTTTTCCCCGCTCACCAACGTACGTATAAAAATAATTCTTTCGCCTTTTTTCCCCGAAATCTTGGCCCAGTCGTCGGGGTTCGTAGTGTTCGGTAAATCTTCGTGTTCTCGATATTCCTGTCGAATTGCGCCGAGGAGATCATCGAGCCGGATTCCGCGGCTGTCGGTTGCAATCGCCCTCTTAATGGCGCTCTTCTTCGACCGGCGAACAATATTTTCAATCATCGCTCCCGAGGCAAAGTCTTTGAAGTACATGACTTCCTTGTCACCGTTTTGGTAAGTGACTTCGAGAAATTGGTTGTGCTCCTCATCTCGATACATTTCTTCGACCGTTCGCTCAATCATGACTCGAACTGCTTTGTCAGGATCGCCACCGCCCAGGTCATCAATCTCGAGGGGGTCGATGGGAAGATGCTGCTTGAGATACGTTGCAAAGATTGCCGCTGCGGCAGTTTCATCTGGTCGATGAATCTTAATTTTCACGTCAAGACGCCCAGGCCTCAAGATTGCCGGATCAATCAAGTCTTCCCGGTTAGATGCGCCGATGACGATGACGTTCCTGAGACCCTCTACGCCATCTATTTCAGCCAAAAGCTGTGGGACTACGGTTGACTCCATATCGGAGCTGATTCCGCTTCCGCGCGTACGAAATAGTGATTCCATTTCGTCGAAAAACACGATTACCGGCCAACCTTCACTTGCTTTCTCTCTGGCTCGTTGAAAAATCTGTCTTATCTGTCGCTCGGTTTCCCCAACATATTTGTTCAATAGTTCGGGGCCTTTGACATTGATGAAGAAGCTCTGCGCCTGTCCATCACCCGCAACGTCGGCAATCTTTTTAGCTAATGAATTTGCAACCGCCTTCGCTATTAATGTTTTTCCGCAACCTGGGGGGCCATAAAGCAATATGCCCTTTGGGGCAGGAAGGTCATAGTCGCGAAATAGATCTTGATGAAGGTAGGGCAGTTCTACCGCATCGGTAATTTGTTCTATTTGACCGTCTAAGCCGCCTATGTCGTTGTAGGTGACATCTGGCACTTCCTCGAGGAGTAGATCATCGACTTCGGGTCGAGGTAACCGTTCAAGCACAAGATTGGCGCGAACGTCGAGCAACAGACTGTCCCCGGACCTCATGGTTTGTTCACGTAGGTGTCCAGCTAGTTCCACTACACGCTCTTCATCAGCTCTTCCAACAACTAGGGCGCGTTCACGATCAGCTAAGACTTCTTTGAGAGTGACCACCTCGCCTGAAGATTCGGGTCTCCGAGCCATCACGACGTTCAAAGATTCATTGAGGACGACCTCGGAACCGGTTTCTAAGTCCTGTTCAGCTAAGTCAGGGTGCAGACTGACTCTTACTTTTCTGCCATTCGCATGTACATCTACGGTTCCATCTTCGTTTGCGGCGATGAGCGTGCCGTAGGCGGAAGGTGGCTGAGTGAGCTTGTCAACTTCCTCACGAAGAGTCGCAATGTGCTCACGGGCTTCGCGAAGAGTGAAAGTAAGTTTCTCGTTTTGAGACACCGCCTGGGCAAGTTGCCCTTTCGTCTCTAGCAGACGCTCCTCGAGGGTGGTCACTCTTTTGGGAGTATCAACGAGCTTCCGTCTCAGTAAAGCCACCTCGGACTCCATGGCCCGTAGCTGACTGCGAAGCGCGGCAAATTCGCCCGCCGGCATTTCGTTATCAGTCAGTTCGTCGTCACTCGACATCACTAACCTCGATTCGCTGTCCTCAGCATCGGAACCTACACGAATCCGCCGCACAAACTGCCCCATGTTTGTGTTGTCAACAGAATCGTCAACTCGACGCAAGTTCTGTGTTTGCTGCTCGCCAACAAGGTAAATTAAGACGTAGTTCGAAAGGGAAGCCTCTCGAGCGATGTCCCCCGTACCCGCTGCGCTTAATTCTGCGAAGAAGAAAGACATCATCATGAAGGTCTGGATCGACCAAGATCTATGCACAGGAGATGGTCTCTGCGAAGAGATCGCGCCCGATGTGTTCACACTGCTTGATGATGGACTTGCTTACGTGGTTGAGGCCGGCAACGTGATGTCTGACCCGGGTGGCGCCGAAGCCTTAGCTAACTTCGCTGATTCGCAACTCGACGCGGTGATTGAGTCAGCTGAGGAATGCCCCGGCGAGTGCATTTACATCGAGGCCTAACAAGTCTTCGTTAGACCATGCGGGAGGTCTCGAACGAGGGCATCTTGCATCCCCACAAAGATTCAATTCAAACATTTCCCTGTGTTCACAACGGTGCGGTCTCCAAAGGCTGCGACTTCGGCCATGAACGCTGCTACTTCTGATCTGTCCAAGGCATACGCTGTGCGCTCATATTCTGACGATTCCGGCGGCGCTACCGCAAAGATGACGGCTACAACCGAGCCGTTGGTGTCAATAACCGGAGCCCCACTATCTCCTGATTGCAGTTTCGCCGCAGCAAACCAAACTTTACGAGTCGTGTCTACCGAATCGTGAAGATCGCGTCCGTGAGCTGCCACGCGTTCCACGAGGCGTATCGGCGCGGTTCGTAACGGCCCACCGCCAGGGTGGCCAATCACTCCTGCCAACTGTCCAGCTAACGGTGCTTCCAGATGCAGTGCTTCAATGGCCGAATCCACCCTCAAAAGGGCAAGATCTCGTTCCGGGTCAAATGCCAATACCGCAGTTTGCTTAAGTGCTGTTCCGGGCAGTGCAACCTCGACCTTTTGTGATCCGGCGACCACATGTGCGTTCGTTACCGCCACCCCGGGTGCAATAACGAACCCAGTTCCGTCCTGTCTTTGGCTACACGCAATTGCGCTGACGCGAACTATTGACGCAGATGCGACTTCCAACACTTCTGCAGCAACCACAATTTTTTCGGGTAGTTCTCCAACGTCGACCGCAGGGGTATCTGCATCAAAAGAGGCAAGCACACCCCAATCTTGGCTGAGGCTACCCAAGAGGCTTCCAGCGTTCGGAGCCACTGGGACCCACCGTTCGACAGCTGCTACCGCCCGTGAGGCTTTGGCCTGATCCCGAGGCCAGCCTCGCACAGACACAAGAGCTGGTGCCAAGAGCCAAACGAGAAGCACCACCGAGCCAATGCCCACAACAACACCAGCGAGCGAATCAACCCAACGTAATGGGCGCGGAACGAAGCTTCTCAATCCTCGCGCCACACGCCACCCGATGGCATGCCCGATTACACCAGCAAGCAACACGGCCGCTGCAGCAGCACCAAGCCGCTGATGTTTATTGGCGATATTTAGCGAGTCAAGGGTAACCGTCGCCCAGCGCGCGGCCGCCAACGCAGCCACGGCGAATCCAACCCAACTGCCGAGGCGTCCAACAAGTCCACCTCTCCATCCAGTCCAGACTGCAATTGCCAACAGCAACCCAAAAATGAGATCAACAACCACTATCGCCCAATCAGAGTGCAACTAGTCGGGCATGGGTAATAAATCCGGTGTGGGCGACCATTCTGTGGTCAGGCCGCACTGCGTGGCCTTCTACGTGCCACGTCCGATGCAGGACTTCAATCGTTTCGATCATGGACCAGGGGCCTTTAGCAAGTCGTTGGCGAAGGTTCTGGACCTGGATAATTGATGGGTTGTAGACAACAAGAATCCCGCCGCGCCGCAGCGAGTCCTCCAGGTGAGGCACCACTTGCCAGGGTTCAGATAGATCGAGTACGGCCCGGTCAAATTCGGCGTCTTCGTGTGGTTCGTAAGCATCGCGAATCTTTATTTCGTATCGGTCAAGGGCGCCTACTCCAAGAAACATTTCGACGTTTGACTGGGCCTTTGCAGCAAAGTCTTCACGAATTTCGTACCCAGTAACTAGCGCACCGGCGCGCAAGAGCGCAGTTGACAGCGCTCCAGACCCGACACCAGATTCGAAAACACGTGATCCTGGGGAAATGTCAGCCAGAATGAGAATTGGACCAAGGTCTTTTGGATAAATGACCTGGGCCCCGCGCGGCATCTTGAGAACATGATCGGTCAGCGTTGGTCGTAACGCGACAAACCGAGCGTTCGAGGCGGTTCGAAATTCACTGCCTTCTAAACTTCCGATGATTTCATTATGTGGGACCATCCCGGCGTGGGAGTGAAATTCGCCATCTTCCTCGAGTTCTACGAGATAGCGACGTTGGCGATTATCGATGAGGACTATGTGTTCTCGTAACTCAAGAATTGCTCCGCGTGTGACAGAAGAATCAGGTTCCGTCATAGTTAAACCTGCCGACCGCGTTGGTCCTCAAGAAGGTGTCTGATTCTCAAAGACTCCCCAGGTTTCAACTCGGTTGTGTGCGCAACTTCTGCTCGCCGGTGACTCAGGTACTTGAGGAGTCGGAATCCTGTGCCCACGATTGCCAAGGCCATCCAGCTACCGCTACCAAGCCGCCCTCTTCTCCAAGCAGATCTAATTAACCGGCCGGGAGGACGCTTCCTCATACCGTCGAGAACATTCATCAGATTCTGACGATTTCGACGACTGTTGAACGTTTTCGTCCGACCCTACGCCCCAAAATAAATGCAACCAGGACGATCCCTGTGACCACAGCACTCGCAATGACGATCCCAGGTGTCCGAAATGTCGTCGCGCTTTCTTCGGCTTCGCCCGTAACCCGCTCGAAGCTATGACGCAAGTCGTCGGCCGTAACCGGCGGCACATTGCTGTTTTCGCTGTTTTCGTTATCGACCATGTCAACGACGCCTTCCATCGCGCTTTATCGCCAACAGAACGAGCGAAAAGATGCATACCGCTGTTGCGATTCCGGCCAGGTAGGGCACGAACGACCAAGTGCCCTCAAAAACTGTTGTTAGCTCCTGCAAGCTGCGGACAGCAGCGAGTGTTAAAAACACCGCTGCGATGGAAAAACAGATGGAGCCAAGCACGCCAAAGATGATGTAGCGGCCCAGACCCTGCAGCGGTCGAACGGTTTCTTGCATTACATAGGCGCGAAGGGTCGCTAATAACTCTTGAACATCAGTTCTTATTCCTCGGTGCTGATCTGACACTGCGCCCCACTCCTAAAGGTTGGACGATTCCCAAGCATGCCAGACAAGACGGGCTGCCCCACCAGCGGTCATAAGTTGCCTCTCGTCGCCTCAAGAACTTCTTCAAGTCCAACAACGAGTTCTTCGATGCAGTTAAGTCTCTCGGCGCAATTGCGTCGCGTTAAAATTCTTTGACGATCGAATGATCCCGATGGCGTCAATTGCGCTATCCGATATCCGAGCTCTTCCGCGTCAACCCCAACCGCCAAGGCTTCGGCATCGATTATCGGCACTTCGTAGCCTGCACTTTTAGCATCCACCGTCAGGGTCGTAAGCCGTTTCAACACCTCCATACAGCGGTCCATAGATAATTCGCAGGCATCGTCAGGAAAATCGGTGATGACTGCCTTGGGATAAGGGTCGTCGTCGAGCCATTCGTCAACCAAGATTCTTGACTCCCCACGAACCAACAACGCCCATCGTCCGTCGGGGAATTCTCGATGTTCGAGGATTCTGGCGAGACATCCAACTGAGGAGCGGATATCTCCTCCTCCCACCTCGTGCCCTTTCTCAATCAGCACAACACCGAAAGGTTCCGCATCGCTCACGCAGCGCTGAGCTAGGGATCGGTAACGTCCCTCAAATATGTTGAGAGGAAGGGTTGCTCCGGGAAACAAAACGCTGCCCAGGGGAAACATCGGTGTTTCCTTACGAAATGGCTTGCTGTGCTCCGTCATCTCAAATTGACCGATCTCTTCACGAAACTTTCTGAAGCTAACAATGAAAGACAGTAGGTCTAAATGGAAAGCGCGACGCTAAGCGAGAGTCTCCGACCTTCAATTCGCATAGTCTCAAATAGTGGAAATCATCGCGGCACTATTTCTAGAACACCTTGAAATGCGTCAAGCTGAAGGGGGTTCGGCGCGTCTTGATCTCTCAGGAGTGCACTTTTCACTCAACGCGCCAAGTCCATTTCCGGTAACCATTCAACCGCATTTAATGGTGCTCTTGAGGTGTCCCGCTGAACACCAAGGTCTAGCGGCCCTTGAAGTTACCTTTCACTCTGGCGGCGAGCCGATGGACATTCGCAATGTTCAACCAGTTAGCGTCGACCCGGGAAAGTTCGGTTACAACCTCGTTCAGGCCACCGTGGAAATCGTCGAACCCATGACCATTGAGGCCCATTGCCGGATCGACAACGGACCGGTAGTAACCGTTCCACTGACAGTTACTGAGCCGTCTGCCGACTAGCAATGCCATACGCTTCAAGCCTCTCAACGCACCATGACCCCGGGGTCGCTATAGGTGAAACTATCGGCGAGATGTTAGAGGTTGTTGGCCCTCACCCAGATGCCGTCGTGCTCTTCATTTCCGGTGATCTAATGATTCACGCCAAGGATCTTTTGGCGGCAACACATCAGTTACTTCAACCAAAAACCCTTATCGGAACCACCGCAGTTTCAGTCATAGCAGGGGCCCGAGAGGTCGAAGAGCAGCGCGCAGTCGCAATGTGGTCTGGGAAACTCGCTGGGACAGTCTCGGCCGTGCGCCTCGAAGCTCGACAAGGGCTGGACCGCGGTATCGAAATCGATGAACTCAGCAACGTAACTGCACACACGTTGATTCTTCTAGCTGATCCTTTCACTTTCCCCACCGAATTGGCTGTCGACTCGTGGTCAGCCTCGCACCCTGACCTCCAAGTGATCGGCGGCTTAGCTTCTGGGGCTAATGCTCCTAATGGAAATCGATTAATGCTCGATGATCAGATACACGATACTGGTGCTGTCGGGCTCCTAATAGAAGGCCCTACCCAGGTGGAGCCTTTGGTATCTCAGGGTTGTCGCCCAGTGGGGTCGCCGTTGATTGTGACTTCAGCGGAAGGAAATTTGGTTCACGAGTTAGGTGGAAAACCCGCGTTGAGACGGTTGGAAGAAATGTTTAACGGCCTCAGCGAAAACGAGCAACTGCTCGTCAATCAGGGGCTGCACATTGGTCGAGTGATCGACGAGCATCAGACCGATTTTGGTACTGGTGACTTCCTCATTCGAGGTGTCATGGGAGCGGACCAGCGAACTGGAAGTCTGGCCATCGGTGACCAGATCCCTATCGGGAGCACTATCCAGTTTCAAGTTCGCGACGCAGAGTCAGCCGACGAAGATTTACGTCTAATGACTCAGCCGATTAGTTCTGCCGACGGCGCGTTGCTCTTCACGTGTAATGGGCGGGGGTCACATCTATTCGAACATCCAGATCACGATGCTGCAATCATCGCCGATCTAGTTCGGCATGAGGCTGTAGCGGGGATGTTTTGTGCTGGGGAAATTGGGCCCATTGGCACACGGTCATTTCTCCATGGATTCACCGCTTCTGCAGCTCTTTTTCGCGACTGAACCTCCCCAAAATTTTCAAAAGCTCCGGCTAAGATCGCCACTTGGGAGGCTAAGTGACTAGCGACCTTCGGACCCGACAAATCAACACGATCAGAGCCCTTGCACTTGACGCCGTCAAAAAGGCAAAGAGTGGCCATACGGGGACAGCGATGGCGCTCGCTCCTCTCGCTGACGTCCTATTTACCAGGGTTCTGAAATATGATGCTGCGGCACCTAGTTGGTCGGACCGAGACCGATTCGTCCTATCTGCAGGTCACGCTTCGATGCTTCTGTATTCGATGCTGTACCTGACTGGGCACGGCATCTCACTCGACGACATCCGCAACTTCCGCCAGTGGGGCTCGATCACTCCTGGCCATCCAGAAGTCGGCCTTACTCCTGGAGTAGAAGTGACTACCGGGCCTCTTGGCCAGGGATTAGCGAACGCAGTGGGGATGGCCCTTGCAGAACGACACCTTCGAGCTCGCCTTGGCAGCGAAATTGTCGATCACCGAACCTGGGTGATTTGTGGTGATGGTGACTTGATGGAAGGGGTGAGTCACGAGGCAGCGAGCCTGGCTGGTCACCAAAAACTGGGCAGACTGGTAGCTGTATACGACGACAACCAAATAACGATAGACGGATCAACTGACCTGACCTTTTCGGATGACACTCAACAACGATTTGAGGCCTACGGTTGGCACGTTCGAAACCTTGGCGAAGCCTCCGAGAACACAGATCTACTTGAATCAGCTCTTCACGATGCCGCTGGCATAGAGGATCAACCTTCATTGCTAATCGTGCGGAGCCACATCGGATTTCCCGCCCCAAACGCGGTGGATACTCCCGGAGCACACGGCGCTATCACCGATGACGAGGAGATCGCTGGTGCAAAGCTCGCTATGGGTTTCGACCCCCAAGTTACCTTTCGGGTTGATAATGATGTCCTAGAGGCATATCGCGAAGCCGGCTCCAAAGGTGCCGAACTACATGCTGAATGGAAACTCCGTGTTGCTCGCAGCAATCTTGATGTCAGCTGGATTGATGCATTACTTACCGGAAAGCCACTACCAAATTGGTTGGACGAGCTACCCAAGTATGAACCAGGGACTGCGGTCGCGACCCGCAACGCGAACAACCACGTTATTGACGCACTGGTGGATGTAGTCCCCTCTTTGCTGTCAGGGTCTGCTGATTTGACTGGCAATACGGGGACGAATTTGGTGGCTGAGACTCTCACCCCGAGCCAACCTGAAGGGCGAAAGCTCTACTACGGGGTCCGAGAACATGCCATGGGCGGCATAGCTAACGGAATGGCGTTGCATGGCGGCGTCCTTCCCGTAGTCGGCACGTTCCTTGTTTTCGCTGATTACATGAGACCTTCGGTTCGCATGGCTGCGCTTAGTAAAGCCAACGTGGTATTCGTGTGGAGCCACGACTCAATTGGCGTCGGCGAAGATGGGCCCACCCACCAACCCATAGAACATGTGGCTTCTCTGAGAGCAATCCCTGATCTCCCAGTGATAAGGCCCGCTGACGCGAACGAAGTAACTCAGGCTTGGAAAATCGCCATTGAAACCGATGGCCCAATTGCGATCATTCTCACCCGACAAAATGTGCCTGTCCTAGAGGGCACTGTGCGACCTAACCAAGTTGAGCGTGGTGCTTATGTCCTTATTGATGCCCCGGATCCCGCGGTCGTTTTGGCAGGCACTGGGTCAGAAGTTCAATTGTGCGTCGATGCCGCTGCGTCTCTCGCCGCAGCGGGCATAGCGTCGAGGGTGGTGTCCATGCCCTGCTGGGAAATATTTCTCGATCAGAGCGAGAGTTACCGAGAGCAGGTTTTTCCTCATGGGACACCTGTTGTCGGCGTCGAAGCCGGCATCTCTCTTGGTTGGGACCGATGGGCAGACGTGACCGTAACCATTGACCGGTTCGGGGCAAGTGCGCCGGGTAGCGAGGTTATGGAGAAATTCGGATTCAACGCAGCGGCCGTTGAGGCTGCCGCTCGTTCACTACTTCAATAGTGTTTAGATCGGAAAAGGCATGACAATTCCAACCAACTCGAACTCTCGGCTATTAGCCCTACATAACGAGCAAGGACAAAGCCCTTGGCTAGACAACCTGCGCCGAGGCTGGATCACGACCGGAGAATTGGATCAATGGGTGGCTTCAGGGATCAGAGGCCTTACCTCTAATCCAGCAATCTTCCAAAAGGCGATTGAGGGTAGCGCAGACTACGACGAGCAGTTCGTGCAACTAATTTCCGACGGCGTCGCGGTGGACATGGCTTACTGGGACTTAGTGACGAGTGACATTAGGGGCGCTCTCGACGCTCTCCTACCGGTTTATGAGTCTTCGAATGGGACAGATGGATTTGTCTCAGTGGAAGTCGATCCCGCGCTCGCGAGAGCAACCGACGAAACAAGCGAAGCGGCAAGAGCCCTGCATGAGAGGCTCGACGCGCCGAACCTTATGGTCAAAATTCCGGGAACGTTAGAAGGTCTTCCTTCGGTGCGGGCGATGATCGGTGAGGGTAGGTCGATCAACGTGACATTAATTTTTTCGGTGTCTCGATACAGCCAAGTAATGGAGGCCTACATCGCCGGATTAGAGGACGCTGTGAAGGCTGGCCGCGATGACCTCTCTGGAATCGCTAGCGTTGCGTCTTTTTTTATCTCACGGACCGATACTGAGGTGGATCGCCGTCTTGAAGAAATAGGAACTGATGCGGCTCTTTCTCTACGCGGAAGAACTGCAGTAGCGCAAGCTCAAGTCGCCTATCTGACTTTCAAAACTGTTTTCGATGGTCCCCGTTGGCAGGCGTTAGCGGACAAGGGAGCCCAGCTGCAACGACCACTTTGGGCTTCAACAAGCACCAAGAATCCGAGCTACTCCGGGACCTTGTATGTGGACGAGTTGATAGGACCCAATACCGTCAACACCATGCCTGATAACACGATCGATGCGTTTGTAGAACAGGGAACGGTTGCTCGGACAGTTGACGCCAATCCATTCGAGGCTCAAGCAGTGCTTGATGCTGTGTCGGCTCTCGGCATTGACCTCGACAATGTCGCCGCGGTACTAGAAGAAGAAGGCGTCGCCTCGTTCGTTAAAAGCTTCGACGAATTAATCGCAAGCTTGTCAACGAAGGCCGCTTCACTGAATTAACAGTGAGTCGGTTGCAAATCGAAACTTACTCACCTATGTTCCGTACATGGGGAATAGGTCAGAGCCACGTGACGGTTGTTCTATCCAACGAACGCTCGATGTGGTCGGGGATCGATGGATGCTTCTTATCCTTCGCGATCTGTTTCGAGGAGTACGCCGTTTCAGCCAACTCGAAGACGACCTCGGTATCGCTAAGAATCTTCTAGCTTCTCGTTTGACCAAACTGGTCGAGGCAGACATCGTAAGCAAAGTTCCCTACCAGGACAAACCCGTTCGGCATGAGTATTTCCTCACTCAGAAAGGACGAGACCTGTCACCAAGTCTGGTCGCCTTAATGGGATGGGGCGACCGTTGGTACAACGACGGGACACCACCCACACTTCTTGTTCATTCAGAATGCGGAACCCCTCTTAAACAGATCACCCAATGTCCATCCTGTAACGACTCACTTGATCCCGATGAGATTCGAAGCCGACCCGGTCCTGGCGCAAGCGTCGGGTCGTGAGAACGGAGAAACAATGACAATGAGTATTGACATTTCTGCTGAAGTTGATTCGCTCCTGAATTTGCCTCTCCACTCTCTATTAGAACGCGCTTCGTCTCTTCGTGATGAAGCGCACGGAACTCGGGTCACGTACAGTCCCAAGGTTTTCATACCGTTGACCATGCTGTGCCGAGACAAGTGCGGTTACTGCACCTTCGCTCAGCCCCCAGCTCGACTTGACCATCCTTACCTCGAACCTGACGAGGTGTTGGCCATAGCGCGTCACGGAGCGTCTCAGGGGTGCCACGAAGCACTGTTCACGCTTGGTGAGCGACCAGAACTGCGTTATTCGGTAGCAAAAGAATGGCTCCACGACCACAGCTATCAGACCACCATCGAGTATTTGATTGATATGTGTCGAATGGTGCGCGACGAAACCGGCTTGTTACCCCACGCCAACCCTGGTGCGCTATATCGCGAAGAGTTAGCTGAGTTGCGAAAAGTAAGCCCCAGCCAAGGCATGATGCTGGAAAGTCTGAACGAGGAACTTCTCTGCCACAGAGGCTGTCCGGACAAAGAGCCAGAACGGCGGCTGAACACACTGGAAGCTGCCGGCCAACTTCAGATTCCGTACACAACTGGCCTATTAGTGGGCATTGGGGAGACCCTCACCGACCGCGTCGAGACAATCCTCGCTATCGCTGAAAGCCACCGAAGGCACGGACACGTTCAAGAAGTCATTGTTCAGAATTTCCTGCCCAAATTGGGCACAGCTATGCATCAGAGTCCGCCTTGTCCATCCGACGAATATTTGCAAGCCATCGCGATTGCTCGCATTTTGCTTCCGGCAGACATACACCTTCAAGCTCCGCCGAATCTCACCGACGATTTCGGTGGCCTTCTCGATGCCGGAATCGACGACTGGGGTGGCGTGTCACCCATTACCGCTGACCACGTAAACCCCGAACGGCCGTGGCCTGATCTGGATCGACTTCGGGAGGTAACGGAAAGAAAAGGCTTCTCTCTCGCTCCGAGACTGACCATTCACCCAAGTTTCGCTCTCCGGCCCGAACAATGGCTTGATGAAGAGAATCGTTTCCCCGTTCTCGATCGGAGCGACGCCGAAGGCTTAGGTAGAGATGATCCCGGCGCGCAAATGCCCGAGAAGACCATGGCGAATCGCGATGTCGGCTCAGGAGCTGACGTGCTCTTAGCTGACCAAGACAGCACTCAGTGGTATTCAGGAGGAGCAGAACATCCACCGATGAAAATCGTCCCTGGCCAATCGTTTTCTCGGGGGGCAGTACAAGAAGTTCTCGAAGGAGTCCTGTTAGGTCACGAAGTGGAGCGGGACGAAATCATTACTCTCTTCGAAGCTCGCGGACCTGAAGTTGTGGCAGTCGCAGAAGTTGCTGACGAGCTACGTCGACAAGCTGTAGGCGACAGAGTGACATGGGTTCACAATCGAAACATTAATTACACCAACGTCTGCACATTCAAATGTCGATTCTGTGGATTCTCAAAAGGCCCGCTTTCTCTCAACCTTCGCGGCACCCCATACATGCTCACTCTGCAAGACATACAAGAACGTGTGATCGAAGCAGCTCAACTGGGAGCGACGGAAGTGACCCTTCAGGGCGGCATCCATCCAAGCTTTGACGGCGATTATTACATCGATGTGTGTAAAGCAATCCAAGACGTTGTGCCTGACATGCACCTGCATGGCTTCACAGCGTTGGAAGTGACCGAAGGGGCCCACCGCCTCAACGAATCTTTGGTTGAGTACTTGATGCGTTTGAAAGAAGCAGGGCTCAAATCGCTTCCCGGGACGGCTGCGGAAGTTCTTGACGATGAGGTCCGGCAAATTCTTTGCCCGGACAAAATTTCAACAGGAGAGTGGCTGGAATGCCATGAGGCAGCTCACGCGATTGGCCTTCATTCGAATATCACCATCATGTTCGGGTCCATAGAGGAACCCCGTCATTGGGCGAACCACATCGTGAGGACCCGCGAACTTCAAAAGCGTACGGGTGGCTTCACCGAGTGGGTCCCGCTGCCATTTGTGCACATGGCAAGCCCGATCTACCTCCAGCGACAAGCCCGACGAGGGCCAACTTTTAGAGAAACACTGCTGATGCACAGCGTGGGTCGAATCGCGTACCACGGGCTCATCGACAACATCCAGGTGTCTTGGGTGAAGATCGGAGTTGAGGGCGCCAAGCAGATTTTGAGAGCGGGAGCCAACGATCTTGGCGGGACGTTGATGGATGAAAATATCAGCCGTGCGGCTGGTGCCCAGCACGGGCAAGGACTCCTTGAGGATGACTTTCGGGCCATCGCTGAACCGCTCGGGCGAACTATCCGTCAGCGAACAACCTCCTACGGCGAAGCTGATGGAGGGCCCACTGTCGTCAAGACCGCGACGATTTCACCCGACAATCCCACGGACCGAAAACTTATTCCCGTTGCTGCCCTTGGGGATCAAGTGTGATTCCCCAACAACACAGCCGCTCCCCCAAATCCGACTCGGATTAGCTAGAGAACAGTTGACTGCGGGCCACCACTAATGATTGCTGCGGCCTTGTCGACTGCGCGACGAGCTCGACTCAGCCGCTTCTCGATCTCTGGACGTGTCGTGGTCACCTCAGCTTCGAGGGCCTCCCGCAAAGCTTCCATTCCGATGTCGCCGAGTTCTTCGGAAATCTGCTCTAGACGGCTCTTGATGTCTTCCAGCTTTTCTTCCACGTCAGGTGCCTTTCCGCATGAGGTCGTCAAGTATTTCCATTGGATGGCGAACTGTCATACCTCCCGCTTGGAGGTGTAAGAGACAACCCGGGTTGGCGCTCGCTACCTCTTTGACCTGAGCTCGATTGATTGATTCAATTTTTCGTTCTCTAACTGCGGCCGCGGTGTCAGGATGAAGCATGGAATAGGCACCCCCTGCACCACAACATAAGCCATCATCATCGAGGATGACTGGGTCCGCGTATCGAGCTAAGACAGCCCGAACAGGGTCGTGAGATTGCTGCACATGTCGAAGGTGGCAGGGATCTTGAATGGCAATTCGCGGAGGATTCGCGTGAGCAATAGGCAGTTCATCAAGATGGTTCACTAACCACTCATGCACATCCAACACCCGTTGACTGAACTTGTGCGCGTCTGGGGTATTTAGAAGATCGCCGTATTCTTTTAACTGTGCTCCACAGCCAGCCGAGTCCACGAGGATCGGTGCTTCGCCGGGGAAGGCACCTATTGTGCGTTGAGCTAAGCGTCGAGCTTCTTCTCTTAGGCCTGCATGAACGTGCAGTGCACCACAACATGCGGCTTTTTTGTCGGGGAAGCTGACCCCTGCCCCGGCGGCTTCGATGACTCGTTGGGTTGCTCGATGGGTATCTCGCATCCAGGCGTCCATTACGCAACCAGTGAATAACCACACATCTTCGCCACTAGGGACCAAAGGCGCTTGCATCAATGGGATCTTCGGTAGGGCCAACTTATTCGGAAGAAGTTTGAGTTTTTGAAGAACCGCTAATGCTTTCGAACCGACCGCCAAAATATTGGGCCATCCAAGCACTCGATAGCCCCAGCGGCGCCACCAAGGCTGATACGAAGTTTGTTCCGCTAAAGCCTCACGTGTTGTTTCCATCATCGAACCGAATGGAACACCCGCCGGGCACGCCGTTTCGCATCCGCGACATTGGATACAGGCATCCATGAAATCGACAAAGTTCTGATCGATCAATCCAGTGCTCTCTACCTGCCTCATTAAGTTGATACGCCCGCGCGGTGAAGCTGACTCTTCTTGCGTTACACGGTATGTCGGGCAGTGCGGAAGACAAAGGCCACACGAAACGCAAGACGCCAGATCTTCCGAGTCGATTCCGAGTTCCACGGCGATTTTCTTCATGTAGTGACCAACTCCCGGCCGGGGTTTAGACGACCAGTCGGATCGAGCCGGCGTTCGAGGTCACTCATAAGAATCTTGTTAGCGTCTGAAAGTGGTACTGGGATTTGCGTCTCGGCGCAATGAACGACGCCCACACCAATTTCAGCAAGCCAATCTTTGGAATCGTTGACGAGACCTCGAAGCGCTTTAGGTTCAAGCGACATTCTTCCGCGGGTCGGAAAGCTGGGCGGCGAGCTCGCTTCTTCAAAACCAAGGAGAGCCGCCTGGGACTCAACGTCTGACTGTACGCCTTCGAGGCAAACCCACACCTGCTCTCCGTTCCATAGGATCGAAGAGGGCCGATACAACTGGTTGTAAATCTTGAAGGGGTCACCCGTTCCGGTAAGCCATAGGGTCGTCTCGGGGATCGGCAAACATCGCAAGATCACCTCGGCTATACAGCCCAATTTGCCTAGTGACCCAACGAGGAGGCGGCACAGATCGTAACCCGAGACGTTCTTTACTGTCGGCCCACCCGAGGTCACCAGCAGTCCGCTGTGGTCTATGTGTCTCATCCGAAGTACGAAGTCGCGGATGGGTCCGTACCGAAGACGTCGGAAACCGCTCCGCCCCACAGCAAGCGCTCCGCCAACGGTCGCCTCGGGGTTCAAGTCGAAAGGCACCATCTGTCCGAATTGTGCACATTTCTCGTTCAACTCCCTAATCGAAGTCCCAGCTCCACACCGGACGGTCATTTCTTCCGGCTCATGTGACCAAACGCCGGCGGGCGCGCGAACTTCGCGCGAACCGAGGAGGGGCAGTCCCCCTACTTCCCATTGGGTTCGGCCGCCAACGACGGTGACTGGGCCTACCGATCCGACATCAGACGCAAATTGGAGAATCGGTTCCTCGATGAAGTGCTGCGTGTTCACACCCACGCGCCTTCCGGGACGTGCTGCCCAAATGAATCACTGCATCGAGAACCTGACGGGAGAACCTTTAGAGGGTTCGCTAAACCCTCTGGGTCAAAAGCCTCGCGAATCAAATCTTGCGTAGCCATATCATGTTCGCTGAAAAGCATGCCCATGTAATCGCGCTTCTCAAGACCTATCCCATGCTCTCCACTCAGCACGCCTCCAGCTTCGATCGATGCAGTGATGATCGCTCTCCCCGCTGCGTGCACCCGCTCCAGAACACCAGGCTCGCGACTGTCGTACGCCAGAATTGGGTGCAGGTTGCCATCTCCAGCATGGAACACGTTGATAGCAATCAGGTTGTGCACGTCGGCGATTCGATAAACCTTCTCGAGTACTTCGACTAGCTTTCCTCGCGGCACGACCGTGTCATGGAGGTAATAGTCAGGTTTGATGCGTGCGACGGCGCCAAAGGCATTCTTCCTACCTTTCCAGAGCAGCGCTCTTTCAGCTTCATCCGCTGCAAGTCGCACCGTGCCAACATGATGAGCTTCTGCGACTCGTCGAACTATGTCGACCCCATTTTCAACGCCCCCAGGAAGACCGTCCAGTTCCACTAAGAGCACAGCGTCAGCTTCAGTTGGGTAGCCAGCGTTGACGAACGCTTCAACTACTTCAATGGCTCGATGGTCCATCATTTCCAACGCTGCGGGTATGAGGCCTTGAGCAATGATCGCCGAGACCGCCGCTGCGCCATCCCTTACGTCAGCGAAATCCAGCAGCAAAGTGCGGACTTCGGGTGGGTTCTGGGTCAAGCGAACCGCGATTTTGGTCGCGACTCCCATGGTCCCTTCCGAACCGATAAACAGACCTCGTAAGTCATACCCTGACGGCTCTGCGGACAGGTCACCCAAGACCGTGACTGTTCCATTGGGAAGAACAACTTCGATAGCTGCAACATGGGCGCTGGTCACGCCATACGCCAAACAGTGAGGTCCTCCGCTGTTGTTCGCGACGTTTCCTCCGATCGAGCACACTTGTTGACTGGACGGGTCCGGGGCGAAGTGAAACCCTAAAGGTTTCAGTTGGGTACTTAGATCAAGATTAAGTACCCCAGGCTCCACCCAAGCAATGCGATTGTCTAAGTCAACTTCGATGATCTTGTTCATCTTCGCGGTTGCGATTACTACCGGATCGCCAACTGGAATAGCCCCTCCGGCTAAGCCGGTTCCAGATCCGCGTGCTGTAAATGGCCGTTCATATTTTCGACAAATCTCAACAATACGTTGGACTTCTTCGCTGTTTACGGGCAAGCAAAGTACCGCCGGGCGACCCTCAAGAACCGAGCCGTCTTTGCCATATAGACCTAGCTCAAAATCTTCAACTCGAGCGCGGTCTCCTAGAAGTGTTTGAAGTTCGTCAAGAAGAGGCTTCTCTACGGATAGCGGCACCATGATGAACGTATCGTAGGCTGGGTCCGTGACGACGCCCTTAACGTCTTCTAGTCATGATCGCGAATGGTTATCGTTCGAAGATCCCGGCGAGCACCGCACTTGGCTATTCGATATTACTTTCCTCGTCAGCAACTGGACTTGTATTTACGGGGCAGGATGCCCAGGGACTGCAGCGGAACCCGCTCCTGAACAACAACTGGGCTGCTGCACTCATGGTGCTTATATTTCAGATGCCGAAGACTTAGAACACGTAAGGAATCAGATTGAAAGGTTGACAGGTGATCTCTGGCAACACCGCGATACAGCCGAAAGTCTCGGTGGCGGCTTATGGCAAGACGATGCGGGCTGGTGGCGAACTCGCGTCGTAGACGGGGCGTGTATTTTCCAAAATCGACCAGATCATGCCAATGGCGCGGGTTGCGCGTTTCATCATCTCGCAATTCAATCCGATTCTCATCCGATGAGAACCAAGCCAGAAATCTGTTGGCAGGCGCCACTTCGTCGCGAAGATCACGAAACGGTGACAGGGCACATATACACAATGGTGCGTGAATGGGAGCGGCGCGACTGGGGTGGCGAAGAAACCGACGTGTGGTGGTGGTGCACAAGTGAAGACCAAGCTCATGTCGGTGAGCACGCCGTCTACCTTCAGATGGAGCAGGAACTGTCCGCCATCTGTGGCTCTGTGGTGTACGGCTGGTTACGCGCCGAACTAGACAAACGACGGACTCGAAGCTCGCTGTTACCGCACCCCACCGTTAGGCGACGCTAATTTCGCTGGCTTAAGTTTTCTCTTCGTCGCTTTCGTCGAAGTCTGCGTATTTTGCCGCCAACTCGGAGTAGTCATCGTATTTTTCGGCTACGTCTCCATATTGGTCATCCGGATCGTCTTCTTTGTCTTTAGAAAACAGATCTGGCTCTTCGAAATCAAAGTCTTCCACGGTAAAAGAAGCTTCAGCATTTTCCCGTTGGAATTTACGCGCCTCTTCGTACCGGCGATGCCGACCCTTCTTCACGGATGGCTCCTCGTCTCCAAATCGCCTTCTTCGTCGCGCAGCAACTGAGTTAGCTACCTAAATCAACGCATTGCGACCCCTTCGTTCTATCAGATTTACGCGCAAGAATTTGAGTCCATAGCGGTCGAATTTTCGTTTCTTTTAATTTTCTCGCCGAACGCGGGGTTCGAGAACCAGGCCTCCTCGGGGATCGAACGCCACGGCTGCTCGACCCGTCACAAGATCCTGGATGCGGCTCCCCACCAGATCCGCTCGCCATCCGGTAGATAGCCGGGCATTTTTAGATCCCCTTAATAGGTCAGTAATATCTGCGCGCGTGGCGAGTAACGCTGGGTCGAGTGCCTCGTCCTTCGCTACTTGAGATACCCAAGCCGATACCAGGGTTACCGCAGCTCGGAGTTCCTTATCTAGCTTGGGTCCCTCTTCAATATCAAGTGTGGGCACGTCCTCCGAAGGTCGTCGCAATCCTTCGGCTACTAGGGAAAGTATTTCGTCAGCTGCACGGTCTTTCATGTATCGGCCGTCTAAACCCCGTACTCCCTTTAACTCCCGAGAGTTTTTCGGAGCGCGCTGCGCTACTCCTACCAACGCTAGATCCGAGAGAATGAACCGAGTCGGCAAGTCTTTATTTTGCGCAGTTCGCTCTCTCCACTCTGCCAGAACCGATGCTACGCAACGGGCCGAGCCTCGAAGATGGCGCGCTTCTTTAATTCGGGTCCATGCGAGCTCGACTGGCAAAGTTGGTTTTGTGTACCAACTCGACGGATCAGATTCAGCTGTGGCCCAATCCAAGCGCCCTCGTTGCTCAAGATCGGCCGTTAAACGGGCATGCAGTTCAAAGAGGTACAGCACGTCACTAGCCGCATAGTCTCGTTGGGTGGGTCGCAGGGGTCGTTCGAACCAATCAGTTAACCGATCACCTTTGGGTAAGCGATGACCGACGTACCGTTCAACAAGTGCAGACAGTGATGGGGTCGACATACCAGCGAAGCCAGCAGCGATTTGAGTGTCAAACAAGTGGCGTGGAATGACACCGCACGCCCGTTCCAACACTTCAAGATCTTGCGAAGACGCATGCATAACCCAAAGAACGTCGCTATCGAGGACTGCTTCTAACGGTTTAAGATCGACTTCTAAAGGGTCAACAAGAAAAATGTCATTTTCGACTGCGATCTGTAGGAGAGCCACTCTGGGCCAATATGTCCGTTCGCGGTGAAACTCCGTATCAACTGCAATTCGCTCTGCTGATAACGCGTGGGTAACTAGATCGTTGAACACATCTTGGTTGTCGACCCATTCGTAATCCGCCGCTTCTGAGCCAGGCGTCGATACAGATTGAGGCGTAGAGGGTTGGCCACCTAATCGGCGGCGGCGAAAAGTCACACGGATCCAGAGTCGATTTCTCGACCTGATTCGATCCAGGCAAGCGTCCCGCCCGTAACGTTGACAGCATCAATACCGCTCATGCGAAGAAATTCGCAGGCGTTTGCGCTTCTCCCCCCGCTTTTGCAGATCACGTACAGCCGTCCGTTGGTCGGGATTTCAGTTAATCGATCAACTACTTCACTGAGGGGCAGCAGCTTCGCGCCTGGGACTCTCGCGTCCTGCCATTCTTCAACTTCTCGCACATCAAGGAGCCTGGCTCCTGATGCCAGTTCGGGAGCCAATTGGTCGACGCTAATCTCAGGGAGTTCCACTCGATTACCTTTCGAGGTCAAAGGATAGGTCGTTGCCGTGGCGCCCTATACCTCAAATTTCGAAAATAAAGACTGCAAATCTTCCGGAGTGTTCACATTCTGCACGCAGTCGGGCGCAACCTGGACTGTGTGGTAGTCCTGAGCGTTGAGCGCCATCTTTGGGCCGCGAGCCCCTTTGCTGTAGCCAACCTTCAAGAGTTCTAACGATTCTTCCTTGTAGAGGCCGATCAGCGGCTCCAAGTGTCCGCTGTGTGCCAGGACAACTGGCTCTTTCGCTGCTCCAGCACTTGAAATAATTTCTCTTAATAGTTGGGATGAAACCATAGGGACGTCGCATGGGCAGACAAGGAGTGTGCCGTATTGTTCAATGGCGCCGATTATGGCGCCGAGCGGTCCGCTGCCTGGCTCGCGATCGACCAGCACCGGTAGCTGCAGGTCGGGGCGGTCACCCAGGGCAACGACGGTTGTCGCACCAGCTTCCTTCATTGCGTCTACGACCCACTGGACCATGGGGCGACCCCTGAGGTCCAATGTGGCCTTATCGCGACCCATGCGACTTGATGTTCCGCCACACAGCACTGCCCCGGTAATCCTCATTCGTCGTCAGGCACTCCCGATGGGTCAAGTTGCATTAAAAACTGAGCGCATCGTTCTTGTTCATCAATTTCTTCAATGGCGGCAGCAGCGCGGTGAAGCCCTAATAGTGAACGCAGGAAGCCACGATTCGTTTCTTCTGACCACCGAACGTATCCACTGCCCTTCCAACCAGCAGCACGTAGGGTGTCTAATCCTCGGTGATAGCCCACTCGGAAGTACGCGTACGCCTCCACTGGCCCATGGGCCAATTGACCCATGGCCACCCAGCCATCCAAAAATCTGGGCCACCGCGCAACGATTTCTGCGACACGCTTCTGCTGGTCTGATGCCGGCGTATTGAGCACCTCCGACAAGGCACTCAATGCTTCAGCGTCATAGGGTCCGATGATCGTCTCTGGTGGACCTGTTGGTGTCAGATGAATGGAATGCTCAGACATACGGTGACTTTAGCGATGGCTTCTACTAATTGGTGATCCCCGCATCAGTAATTGCTAAACGGATCAGGCCGGCTACAGCTTCAGGGTGAGTCATAGGTGCAGCGTGACCGGCGCCAGCGATGGTAACCAAACGGGAATTTGCCCCCTCGATGGCTGTGGCAGATGCTGCGCGCTGTGCACGATCACCGGATTGTTGGCCAACACCGACAATCAACGGAATGTCGATCTGTTGTGCGTCGTAGCGACGTGTCACTTGCGCGCGAAGTTCTTCAACCATCAACGTTCCCTCGGAACGTCTTCGTTGCTGCACCACTTCACCTAAGCCGTCCCAACGATCATTGCCAATCACGCCTCGCAAAAAATGTTCTGCTGCATCCGCCGGGTTTACATCGTCAGGTGGTGGTGCCGGCCACCACTTCTCCCAAGCTCTCGGCGCTTCAAAGGTCACAACGGCCCTCAGGGCGGAGTTTCGTTGAGTTGCCAAAGCAAGAGCAATAACCCCTCCATAGCTGTGACCAAAGACGACAGTGGGCCGGTCTGCCACGACCGCGTGTAAGTCATCGATTTGTTGAGAAAAGGACTCCGTCGCTGGCGCGTTCGCAGAGCGGCCATAACCGCGTCGGTCGTATCTAATTACTTCATGTTGTTTGAGGCGGCGCGCAATCCGAATCATTCCGGCTGCTCTGTCTATGGCGCCGTGGACCAAAACGATCTGCAAATCGGGATCGTTTGGGCCACTTCGATAGACGGCTAGCTCTCTGACCTTTTGCTGATAAGGCGCCACGAATTAAGGGACTCGCAGCACCCTGAGGGTGTCTGTCGCGTGAGTTTCAGCGCTAGAGCCGGATACAACGACGACGGTATCGCCAGAGCGGACTACGCCCATCCTTGCAGCACTATCTAACGCCTCTTGCGCCGTCCCCGCTGGGGTTGATTGCTCATCGAAGATCAGAGGTCGGGTTCCCCACGAAAGAGAGAGTTGGTTCGCTGTGCGCTCATCGAAAGTCATACCAAACAACGGAACCGTTGGCCTGAACCGAGCGACGCTGCGAACGGTGAACCCCGAACGACTCAAACAAATAATTGCTTCTGCGTCTGTCTCTGTAGCAGTTCGCGCAGCCGCCATGGTCAAGGCGTCAGTCACCCGCAAGTATGTAGCAGCGGTCTTCGAGCGGCGTCGAAGCGTCTGGATACGTTCCGCCCATGATTCGTAGTTGAACTTTTCGTCTGCCCGCGCTGTGATTGTGGCCATTGTTCTCACCACGTTGATCGGGTCTCTACCGATTGCGGTCTCGCCGCTCAGCATTACCGCAGACGTGCCATCAAAGACAGCGTTGGCTATATCTGATGCTTCGGCTCGGGTCGGAGTGGGAGCCAAAACCATCGATTCAAGCATTTGCGTCGCCGTGATGGCGGGTCGTCCAAGCGCTATGCATTCTTGAATAATGTGTTTTTGTAAGTGGGGCAGTTCTTCGATATCGGCCTCAGAACCAAGGTCTCCTCGCGCCACCATGACCGCCCCGGAAGCTTCGATTATTCCTTCAAGATTTTGAATGGCAGCTTTGGTTTCGATTTTTGCGATGACCATCGGGCCTCTAGGGGCTGGCTCTACCCCAAGTCGGCGGATGTCGTGGGCCGAACGAACGAAGGATACAGCGACCATGTCTGTCCCTAACTCGACAAAAGTGTCCAACAATGCCAGGTCGTCGTCTGTCGGCGAGGTCAGACGGAGCCGGTCCGACGGGACGTGTAATCCGGGTCTCCCCTCAAGTTTTCCGCCGTATAAGACGCGAGCCTTTAGCCGGTCTCCTTCGCGATTTTCGATAGTTAGGATCACTTTCCCATCAGCGAATGAGAGTGTGTCACCGAGCTGGACGTCGTTGATCAGGTCGGGATAATCGACGTTGATAAGGTCCCCTGAACTTTCAGATCCATCAACCCCTAGAGATATTTGTGTGTCTTCTAGAAGCTCGAGTCCGCCATCGGCGAACGGAGCGCATCGGATTTTAGGACCCGGTAAATCAACAATGATTCCGACATGGCGACCGAGATCAGCTGCAACAGTTCTCACCGTCTGAAATTTCTCTACCTGCTCGTCCAGCGTGCCATGAGCTAGTCCGATTCGAGCGACATCCATTCCTGCTTCAATCATTTTTCGCAAAGTCGTGCTGTCCTGCGACGCAGGACCGATTGTCGCGATGATCTTGGTACGTCGTGCCATTTGCTCCACGGTACCGAGAGGTAAGAAAAAGGCCAGCAAGATTTCTGAGTGTTCACCAGATCGTCAACAGCGTTTATTGAGTCACTTTGGGGCTCTGAACCTTCTAAGGTCATCGAAAGTGGAATTGATATTTGTACGACACGGCCGCCCTGAGCACATCGAAACGAGTGATGGCAGCCCTGCGGATCCTCCTTTGGCCGAGATTGGACACCAACAGGCCGCTGCAGTTGCTCGTTGGCTCAGCGAGGAGAAAATTGATTATCTCTACAGCAGCCCGATGCGACGAGCCCGCCAAACAGCGATGCCGTTGGAGGAACTGTGTGGTCTGGTAGCAAATGTTCGGGAAGAGATCAGCGAGTTTGATCGTGACTCAAGCGCTTATGTACCAATGGAAGTACTAAAAGAGGTCAATCGGCCCGCTTGGGAACGTTTTGTGTCGGGACAAATGTCAGAGTCGTTTCGTTCGTTGACGACTTGGTCTTCGGATGTGGTGGCAGCTTTAGAGGAAATCGTTGAGCACCACGCCGGTCAGCGCGTGGGCGTCGTATGTCACGGCGGGGTTATTAACGCCTATTTGGCTCACTGCCTCAAATTTGATTCAGATGCTTTCATGAAGTTCGACGTCGACTACAGCTCGGTGACCCGCGTTTTGGCCTCAGGTCAAGGCCACCGCAGTGTTAGGACTGTTAACGAAACAACCCACTTTCGCGGGTCGCCTCACCTCTCGATCCGCGACTAACGCGTGCTGGGTCAGCTTCTTGGAACTTCGCTAAAGGGAAGATCCTTGTCGGTGCGAACATCTCCAGGGAGACCCAACACTCGTTCTCCTAAAATGTTTCTCATTACTTCCGACGTTCCGCCCTCAATTGAGTTAGCTCTTGACCGCAAGAAATGTTTCTGCACATTGCCGTAGGTATTGGTAGCTCTATCAACCGTCTGATGTTCGGTTCGATTGGGATCGTAGAGCATCCCCTGGGGACCCAATAACTCCATATTGAATTCGCGTATGGCTTTGTTATTTTCAGCGAACGCAAGTTTCCCTGTAGACCCTTCTGGGCCGGGCACGCCTTTCCCTCTATTCTGACTCGCCCGAATATTCGTTAAACGGGTGACTTCTGATTTACTCCATAAGCGCATCAGACGGTCCTGGGTGGCGAGGTCTTTGCGGTGCTCCGGTATCGCACCCCATAGTCGAATTGATTCGGCGATAGGACCTGAACCGCGAGGCGCCTGTCCCCCACCGATCGCTACTCTCTCATTCATCAACGTAGTTAGCGCGACTCGCCAGCCATCACCGATTTCTCCTAGTCGCTCAGCATCAGGGATGCGCGCATCAGTGAAGTACACCTCGTTAAATTCCGCTTCGCCAGTCATCTGCCGTAAGGGTCGAACATCGACTCCCTCTTGCTTCATATCAATGACGAAATAGGACAATCCTTTGTGTTTAGGTGCCTCAGGATCAGTTCGGGTCACTAGACATCCCCATCGCGACACGTGTGCCAAGCTCGTCCAAACTTTTTGTCCATTGACTACCCATTCATCGCCGTCTCGTACCGCTTGACTAGTAAGACCTGCTACGTCACTGCCTGCCGATGGCTCAGAGAACAGTTGGCACCAGATTTCTTCTGCAGTGAAGAGTGGGCGCAGATAGCGGTTCTTTTGTGCTTCGCTCCCGTGGGTATAGACCGTTGGCCCACACATGCCGTAGCCAATCGGGTTGAAGGGCCAGCACATCGGAGCGCCAACGTCGCCCAATTGTGTGTTGACTCGACTCTGGAGTTTCGGGGCTACACCCAGACCGCCATACCCCTCGTCGAAATGCACCCAAGCAAGACCTACATCAAACTGTGCTTCAAGGAATTCAACGCGTTCACCAGCGGGGTCATGCTCTTTCAGCAACTGCTGGACCAGACCGTCAAGATGCTTTTCTTCCGTTGTAAGCGTCATTAATCCTCCCGTATCGCCACCGTAGCGGCACCGTAGCCCTGCGTCCGAATTCTCTGATGAGTGGGATCCGTCTCCGATCGTATTGTGATCTTTCGATCATCTGACTTCCGCGAGAACTAGTGGCTGAGTCGCAGCGCGGTTCGAGCGTCAGTTCAAACGCGCCCACAGGTGAGTCGCTCGAGCTCTCATTTGGTCGGCATCGGTTCCGCTGTACTGGTCAGCTGCTTTGTCAAGGTGTCGCGCTGCTTCATCGGTTCTGCCTAAGGCATCTAACGCTGAAGCAAGGCGGTGAAATTCATCTATAGGGCAGTCATCAAGACAGACCAACAGTTCGAGAACTGACGTTAACTCTGAGACACCCCTATCTCTTAAATAAATCATCCGAAGGTTGTTGAGCATTCTCAAAACGATGACGTCCGGTGCAGTCTCGCTCAAAAATTCTGTCCTGAATTCTTGCCCTGGGTGGAGTATCAGAAAAAGATCCCGAGCAGCTGATTCGTCAATGATTTTGCCTTCAAACGGGTCAACAAATACTCCCTCGGCCTCTCTATGTCCAACGAGAAAGTGTCCAGGCATGCCCACACCAAAGAGAGGGACACCGCACCGGCGTGCCACCTCGATGGTGATGATCGCCAAGGAAATAGGTATGCCCCGTCTGCGCTGAAGTACCTGGTCGATGTAGCTATTGGCCGGGTTGTAGTAATCATCCTTCTCTCCCCCGAAACCTTGGTCTTGGAACAAGAACTGGATAACCCCGGGAAGCGTGTGGTCAGAGATTTTCTCAGCGAGACGGTCAATTTTTGATAACTCGCTCTCGACATCCATAGATGTTTCAGCACAGTGCGCGCCAATGGACAATGCGGCGATATCAAGCCGTAGGGGCGATTCACTCAAAGCATCTTGGAAACGTTGAAGTGGAGGAAAAGAGGAAGACACTAGACGCGGAGAGTAGCTCGGCTATCCAACGAAGCGGTGAACCGCAATACTAGCTACCCATGGCTGCTACACATCCTTATCTCGACGCATCGTCTCCGATCCCCATCGCACATCGGGGGGGCGCCGGTTCTTGGCCTGAAAACACTATGCCAGCGTTTCAAGGAGCCGTTGACCTGGGTTTTCGTTACGTGGAAACAGATGTCCACGCCACTGCAGATGGAGTTCTCGTTGCCTTTCACGATGACCGTCTCGATCGCGTGACTAATTCAATCGGACGCATCTCCCAGTTGACTTGGAGCGAAGTTAGCCAAGCCTTGGTTGACGGGCGCGAGCCCATCCCCCGCTTCAGCGAATTGATGCTTACTTTTCCAGATTTACGGGTCAACATTGACCCAAAAGCGAACACCGCTGTGGAGCCTTTAATCCGTGAACTCCGGGAATTGAAAGCGCTCGACAGAGTCTGTATTGGCGCTTTTTCCGATGCCCGCCTAAAGAGAATCCACGATGAGTTCGGAGAAACAGTGTGCCTCAGCATGGGCCCCGTTGAAGTATTACGTGCCCGGTTGGCTTCCTGGAATTTTCCCCTGCACCGATTCCGTGGGCGGGCCGCTCAGGTACCAATTCGTCAAGGACCCTTTCCAATAGTTGACTCAAGATTCGTTACCAGATGCCACGATCTTGATATCGCTGTTCACGTGTGGACCATCGACGAGGTGGAGGAAATGGATTCGCTACTTGATCTGGGGGTTGACGGCATAATGACCGATGTCCCGGCGACCCTTTTAGAGGTATTCCGCCGACGTGGTATTTGGCCCAACAAGGGAAATCTGAATGAGTGATGGAGTTTCAAGGCTTGTTCGCAAACTCAAGGGTGTTGTCGGCGATAATCACCTTCTGCGAGATACGGACCTCACCGCTGGATATTCCACGGACTGGACGGGCAGGTTTCAAGGGCACACGCCTTTAGTTATTCGACCAGCCAACACCGCTGAAGTAGCTGAGGTCGTCATGCTGACAGCGGAAGCGGGGTTTGCGATCGTACCCCAAGGCGGCAACACAGGGCTGGTTGGAGGAAGCGTCCCGCTCAATGGCGAGGTTGTCTTATCAACGATGCGCTTGAACGACTGTGAACCCGTTGATCAACTTGCTCAGCAAGTCACCTGTGGGGCTGGAGTCACACTGGCCCGAGCCCAAACGCACGTCGCTTCTGCCTCCCTTGATATTGGTGTCGATCTCGCAGCACGCGATAGCTGCACCATCGGAGGGATGATTGCGACCAACGCAGGAGGGATCAACGTCCTTCGCTATGGCGCCATGCGAGAACAGGTGCTTGGCGTAGAGGCAGTGCTAGCTGACGGGTCAGTTGTCAGTCATCTTGAGGGCTTGGAGAAGGACAATACGGGTTACCACTTTCCATCGTTATTGGCGGGAAGCGAAGGAACGCTGGCAATCATCACGAGAGCGCGCCTACGGCTTCACCCTCATCTGACGGATCGTTGCACTGCAATGCTCGCTTTCGACAGCGTGGAGGACGCAGTGGCAGCGACCTCTGCCCTAAGGCGTTCCGTTACATCTCTTCATGCAGTGGAGGTTATTTTCCGCGATGCCATGCATTTAGTGTCCCAGCACATCAATTCTGCTGTCCCCGTCGGCACAAATAGTGAAGCTTGGCTAAT
>Ga0315329_10000028_pt1 | contig 57684 bp, 53 predicted proteins | sample M150032315metaG_FD_203459 | JGI IMG/M metagenome (GOLD analysis project Ga0315329, IMG submission 203459) | Ammonia-oxidizing marine archaeal communities from Monterey Bay, California, United States - M1 500m 32315 | ecosystem: Environmental > Aquatic > Marine > Coastal | place: USA: California...
TGGCGTCTTCGACGGCGTGGAAGACCTCGATGTCGCCCGTGCCGCAGACGAGGAAGAAGCTGTCGATCGCATACGCGGCCTCGCCGGGATCCTCGAACCCGTACTCCGATTCGAGGTCCGTTAGGAGAGGAAACACACCGAGCAGGGCGGCGGAGAAATCGTCCTTGCCGTCGAAGGCGTCGGCCACCACGGGGAAAGCTGCGGACATGTAGGCGGCGTTCGGTTGGAGTTCGACAGGTAGTTCGCCGGCCAGCCAAGCCGCGTAGTCGCCGGCGGCACGCATGGTGTCGGCAAGGTCGGTAGGCGTGGCCGGTCGCCGGTCCATGCCAGCGAGCGCCGTGGCGACACGTTCCTCGTTCGCCGCACACAGGTCCTCTGAGGCGGTCGGGCCGTCGTAATCATCGGGCATCGGGTCCTCCTCGAGGATCCCGACCTCGCCGTACTCGGGCTCGAGGTCAGCGCAGGCGGCATAGGCGTCGTCGTTGCGGTTCTGGAACTCCTCGGTCCACTCCTCGTTCCACCATCCGGGGCCACCCATCTCGGTGTCCATGCACGCCTCGTGGGCGGCCCAGGCCTCGGTCGAGGCGATCTGCTCCTCGATCCACGACCTCTGGTCGTCGGGAGCCAGTTCGACGCACGACTTCATGCCTTCGAGGTACGCCGACTGGGACCATTCGTCGTCGGAACCGGTGGCTTCTTCCATGCACTCTTCGTACGGGAGCATCGCCTCCATTTCGACCAACCACTCCTCCATCTCGGCGCGCTGGTCCTCGGGTGCGAGCGACACGCACTCGCTCATTCCCCGGGCGTAGGCGGCCTGCGAGAAGTCGTCGTCGAAGCTGACGTGGCCCTCCATGCACTCTTCGTACGGGAGCATCGCCTCCATCAACTCGAGATCACGCAGCAGGTCGGCCTGCGCTTCCTCGGGCAACAGCGGCAGGCAGTCGCGCATGGCCTTGGTGTAGGCCACCGTCGACCACGAGTCCCGTGGCACCGTATCCGTGAGGCAATCCTCGTAGGGGCCCCACTCCTCGTCGTACCCGCCCCGGTCGTCGTCGTCCCAGTCGCCGTCACCCGCACAGGCTCCGAAGGCGAAACCGCCACCGTCCGAGATGGCGTCGGCGGGGTCGCCGCAGCCGGAAGCCAACTTCTCGTCGTCGGAACCCGGATCGGAGTAGTCCCAGAGCATGTCGCAGCTCCACGGGTCGCCAAACGCGCAGTCCTCGGCCAACGCGGCCGGGTCGATCTCGGGCATGGCGGACTCGGTGCCCAACGCACCGGAACTCGAGTTCGGCGTGTAGCCGTCGTTCGATTCCATCGCCAGATCCATCCCACCCTTGGCCATGTCGTCGTCACCCATCATCTCCATGGGGGCACCGAGGATCTCGCCCGCCGCCACGGGGGCAAGGAGGACGTCCTCGATGCCAAAGCCGACGTCGTCGAAGGCACCCGAGAGCGCTGCGTCAAGCACCACAGCCATGTACTCGACCACGGTCTCGACAGGGCTGAGGTACCACGAACCGTCAATCCTGCGCATCACGACGAACAGGCCGTCGACGCCCATGCCCGGCATGGCGTCCTCGAGGCAGCCGTCGTGCAGGCCCGTCGAACGGTCGGAGCCACCGTCGCCCTGCAGATCGGCCAGGTAGTCGAACGCCGCACAGGTGCCGCGGATTGTCAAAGTGGCATCGGCGGACGCAGAACCCGAACCCTCAGGCAGGGTCAGCGACCCGACCACGTGAAGTACGACATCGGACACCACGACCTTGGTGCGTTCTTCGTCGAGCACCTCCTCGGTGGTGCCGATCTCGAGCGTGATGTCGAGTGCCGGCCCCATCTCGGCGACGAGGTCCTCGACCATGTCAGCCATCTCGTCGGTTTCCATCTCCATCCCGTCGGGCACCGACTCGTTGACCTCGTCGAACAGGCCCTGGAACATGGGGAGGTGGTCGAGGAACACGGCCATCTCGTCGGGTGCGACCGGAATCACCCCCTGGAGGGGATCCGCCAGGTCGATCGAGGGCAAGAGCACCCCGGTCCGGATCTGGGCCAGCGCGGCATCGACCTGGGCATCGAAGTCGAAGCCGTTGACCTGGTCGACCACCTGCTGGAGCACCCCGGAGGCGCTGTCGGTGCCCGTCGGCAGGCCAACCGTGGAGCCCTCGTAGTCGACCGGAGGCAGGTCGAGGAGCGTCCGCACGTATTCGAAGGAGGTGTAGAGCGGGCTCACGAACCAGCGGCCCCGCTCATGGACCACCATCACGAAGAGTTCTGATGGAAGCCTGACGTCGAGGAAGTCGCCCGACTCGTAGGCGGCCGCCTCCTCGGCCAGTACCTCGTTGATCTCACCGAGCGTGATCGACTCATCGACGGCCTCGGCACCCTCGCGGAGGTTGGCATCCATAGCCGACGGATCGACCGTGACCCCGAGGCTGCCGTCGACGAGGTACACCTTGTGGACCCGTTCGTGGAGTGCGTCGACCCGGATGTCGAGGTCGGCGACCTGGAGGTCGATTCCTGCAAGGGGGTCGCCGCCGGCCAGCGCCCCCTCCTTCTGCGCCAACTCGATCACCCGCTTGTAGAGGTCGATGGCATGGCCGACCTCGGACGGCGGAAGCATGGCTGCAGCACCCACCACGTCCTCAGCGGCCAGCGCCACGGCGAGGCCGTTGACGGCCTCCTCGGAAGAAGCCGCACCGATCACCGAGCCCTCGGAGGCGGAGCGCAGGCTCAGGACGACGGCAACGACGACGACGACCGCCACCAGCGCCCCCAGAAGTGTCCACCGCTTCGAAGCAGGGGTCCGGTTCGCTTCACCTACGTGGTCGGTTACCTCTGTCGTATCCATGCAGCGATGCTACCGCCGGCCAACGACAGCGTTCCGGCAAGCCCGGCCAGCCAGAGCCCCGTCCCAATGTGCGTGGCGTCGGCGACATTCGCCGCCACGGCGACCACGACGGCGACCAGCAGGACGACCCCGCCGAGCAGGCCGTGGGACGGTCGCGCCCGCGGCGGTCCGGGCCAGGTCAGGAGCAGCACCGAGGCCGCTCCGGCCAGTGGAACCAGGTACCAGGCGATCCCCACCCACCCGGGTGGCCCGCCGCCCAGGTCGTCGCCCACGACCACCCAGAGTTCGGCCATCCGGAACCCGGTGACCGACGAGCCGACGACCTCGACCCAGGTGGCCCATCCGCTCAGGATCGTGCCGACGGCCCCGAGCGCCACCAGGCCGGTGGACAGGCGACCCGCAGCAGCAGGACCGGTGCTGGTCATGCCAGCCAGGAGACCGCCTGGACCTCGCTGTAGGCCTCGAGGCCCCAGACGCCGCGGTCGCGGCCGATGCCCGACATCTTGAAGCCGCCGAACGGGGCCTCGTTGTGGGGTTGGATGCTGTTGAGCGCCACGTTTCCGGACTGCAGGCGCCTGGCGATGCTGTGGGCACGTGCGGTGTCGCCGGCGTAGACGTAGCTGAACAGCCCGTAGTCGGAGTCGTTGGCGATCGACACGGCCTCGTCGTCTCCGTCGTGCGGGAGCACCACGACGACCGGACCGAAGGCCTCCTCTCGCACGCAGTGCATGTCGGCGGTGCAGTCAGCCAAGAGGGTCGGTGCCACGTAATAGCCGGGCAGGTCGGGGCGCTCGCCGCCGGCAACCAGCGTGGCCCCGGCGTCGACGCCGCCACGGATGAACGCCTCGACGCTGTCTCGCTGGCGTTCGCTGATGAGCGGACCGACCAGGGTGTCGTCGTCGAGCGGGTCGCCCACCTTGAGCATTCCGGACACGGCCTCGAGGGTCGACACGAGTTGGTCGTAGAGGCTGCGGTGGCAGATGACCCGGGTGGGCGCCGTGCAGATCTGGCCACTGTGGAAGCCCCACACGCTGGCAATGGCCTGCACGGCGGCGTTCACATCGGCGTCGTCGGTCATGACGAGAGCGCCCTTGCCACCGAGTTCCATGAGCACCCGTGTCATGGTGGCGGCGCCGTTGGCGTAGATGGCCGCACCGATGGCCGACGAGCCCGTGAAGCTGACCATGTTGACTCCCGGCGAGGCAACCAGGGCCGCCGGAACTTCAGGGCCCGACGAGGTCAGGACGTTGACCACGCCCGGCGGGAAGCCGGCGTCGGTGATGGCCTCGCCGAGGCGCAGGATGCCGAGCGGGTCCTGGGGCGCCGGCTTGATGATGCAGGTGTTGCCCATCGCCAGAGCCGGAGCGATCTTGCCGGCAACGTTCACGAGCGGGAAGTTGTAGGGGGTGATGCAGGCGACCACCCCGACCGGCTGGCGATGCACGACCGCTCCGACGAGGCCGGCCGGGCCGAGTGCGGAGGCCCCGGCTGGCATGGGCTTTTCGGCAACGTCAAGGTCGCGAGGCCTCGCGTAGTAGCGGAACCTGTCGACGAAGGTGCCGCCCAGTTGCAGGGTCCGAGCGATCTTCATGGTCGCGCCGGTCTCCGCCTGCACGAGAGACGCCCAGTCGCCCGAGCGCTCGGCCAGGATGTCGGAAAGGCGGCCCAGCAGGGCGCACCGGTCCGCCATGGGCGTGCTGCGCCAGCCCGGGAGCGCATGGTTGGCGGCGGCTATTGCCGCCTCGGCGTCGGCGACGGTGGCCTCGGGGGCGTGGCCGACGACGGAGGTGGTGCCGGGATCGACAACCTCGTAGGTGTCGGAGGTGACAACCCCGTCGCCGCCGACGAGGAGCCTCCACTGCTCCTGGGGATCGATCTGCATCGTCGCTCCTGTCGGCGGGAACCCCGGACTCGACCGGAGCCTGACTGTTCGTCAGATCGTAGGAGCCTGCCGGCTGTCGACCCAACGTCGCCGCCCCGTTCGGCCCCCGACCTCATCGGTCGGTACCGTGGACCGAGTTCGATCCACGGGTTCGTAGGGGAGGCCGAATGCTCGACACTGTGGTCCGCGGTGGCTGGGTCGTCGACGGCACGGGCGCCGATCGCCGGCGCGCCGACCTCGGCATCGTCGACGGTCGAATCGTGGCGCTCGGCGACGTCAACGACGAGGCCGCCCACACGATCGATGCCGACGGACGCGTCGTGGCCCCGGGGTTCATCGACGTCCACACCCACCTCGATGCCCAGCCCTTCTGGGACGGCACCCTCAGCCCGTCGCCCCTCCACGGCGTGACCTCGGTGGTCGGGGGGAACTGCGGATTCTCCATCGCCCCCCTGTCCGACGACCCCGCCGACGGCGAGTACCTGATGCGGATGCTGGCCCGGGTCGAGGGCATGCCGCTCGAGGCACTCCAGGAGGGCGTTCCCTGGAACTGGCGGACCACCGCCGAGTACCTCGACGCCATCGAGCCGCACCTCGCCGTCAACGCCGGCTACAAGGTCGGACACTCGGCCCTGCGACGGGTGGTGATGCACGAGGAGTGCACCGGGCGCGAGGCCACACCCGACGAGTTGGCCTCCATGTGCGACCTGCTGCGGAGCGGACTGGCGGCCGGGGCGCTCGGCTTCTCGTCATCCTGGTCACGCACCCACAACGACGCCGACGGCCACATGGTCCCCAGCCGCTATGCACACCGCGACGAGCTCATCGAACTCTGCCGGGTCGTCGGCGAGTTCCCCGGCACGGGCATCGAGTTCCTGCCCATGGCCGGCCAACACGAGGATTGGGCCGTCGAGTTGATGACCGACATGTCGCTGGCCGCCGGCGGCCGCCAACTCAACTGGAACGTCCTCACGGTCACCGCCCGGAACCTCGACGATGCCCGCCACCGGATGCGGTCCGGTCCCTACGCCGCCGAGCGCGGCGCAAGGGTCGTCGCCCTCACGGTGCCCGTCACCTTCGGGCTGCGCATGTCGTTCGCCACCGGCTTCATCCTCGACGCCCTCCCCGGCTGGGAGGAGGCGATGCTGCTCCCGAGGGAAGCCAAGAAGCGCCTGCTCGCCGACCCCGAACAGCGGCGCCGCCTGGAACAGCAGGCACAACAGGACAGTCCCTTCCGGGGGCTCGCGAAGTGGGAAACCCAGGTCATCTTCGACACGTTCGCCCCGGAGAACGACGGCTACTCGGGTCGCACGGTCGGCGACGTGGCCGCCGAACTCGGCAAGGAGCCCTTCGACGCCCTCGTCGACATCGCCCTGGCCGACGACCTGCTGACCTCGTTCGGCCGGGAGGACCCCTTCCAGTCCCGGGAGGACTGGGAGGCCCGGATCGGCGTCTGGCGGGACGAACACGTGGTGGTCGGCGCATCCGACGCCGGCGCCCACCTCGACATGTTCGGCACCTTCAACTTCACCACCCGCCTCATCGAGGGAGCCGTCCGCGAACACGGCCTGATCGACCTCGAAGAGGCGGTGCACCTGCTGACAGCCAAACAGGCCGACCTCTACGGTCTGGTCGACCGGGGCCGGATCACCGAGGGCGCCCACGCCGACCTGGTGGTGTTCGACGAGCACAGCATCGGATCCGACCCGCTCAGCCTGCGGGCCGACCTTCCCGGCGGCGCCGCCCGCCTGTACGCCGGGTCGACCGGCATCAGCGACGTACTGTGCGCCGGCGTCCCGGTCGTGAGCGGCGGCGACTTCACCGACGCCCGCCCGGGCCGCGTCCTGCGCAGCGGCACCGACACCCGGTGAACTGCCGGACGGGGGACCGATCGTGACCGGGCACCGCTCCTTCTTCCTCGACGAGGCCCTCGACGGCTATGTGCAGGCCCACTCCCCGGCCGTCGACGATGTGCAGCAGTCGCTGATCGGGGCGACCGCCGCCCTCGGCCCGCTGGCCCGGATGCAGGTAGCGCCCGACCAGGCGGCGTTCCTCGCCGTGCTGGTCGCCGCGGTGCGTCCGTCGTTCGCCGTCGAGGTGGGCACCTTCACCGGCTTCTCCTCGCTCGCCATCGCCCGCGCGCTCCCCGCCGTCGGGCGCCTGCTGTGCTGCGACGTCTCCACCGAGTGGACCGACATCGCCCGCAGGCACTGGGCCATGGCCGGCGTCGACGACCGCATCGACCTCGTGGTCGCCCCCGCCCTCGAGACCCTCCGGGCGCTGCCCGCCGAACAGCACGTCGACTTCGCCTTCCTCGACGCCGACAAGACCGGCTACCTCGCCTACTACGAGGAACTCGTACCCCGGCTGTCCCCCCACGCCCTCATCGCCGTCGACAACGTGCTGTGGTCCGGCAGGGTGCTCGACGCCGGAGCCGACGACGCCGACACCGTGGCGCTGCGGGCGTTCAACGACCACGTCATTGCCGACGACCGGGTCACCTCGGTGCTGCTCTCCGTGGGTGACGGCGTCAACCTCATCCGCCTCGCCTGAGCCGCCACCCCGGCTCGGTGCACGTTCGGAGCGCTGGATAGGCTCAGGCCTTGCCGGCCGGTAGCCCACCGGACCGAGGAACGATCAGGAGTCCCACCATGGCCGAAGCCGTCATCGTCGCAACCGCACGCACCCCGATCGGCCGTGCCGGCAAGGGCAGCCTCGTCGAGGCCCGTCCCGACGACATGTCCGCCTTCATCATCGACGACGTGCTGGGCAAGGTCCCGGCGCTCCCCCGGGACCAGGTCGAGGACGTCATCTGGGGCACCGGGCAACCCGGTGGCGAGCAGGGCTACAACGTGGCCCGTGTGGCCGCCCTGCTGGCCGGCCTCGACGCACCCGGCGTCACCGTCAACCGCTACTGCTCCTCGTCGCTCCAGACCATCCGAATGGCCGCCCACGCCATCAGGGCCGGCGAGGGCGACGTCTTCATGGCCGGCGGCGTGGAGTGCGTGAGCCGCTACCAGTACGGCGCCGCAGACAACGGCCCCCACAACGCCGAGTTCGCCGATGCCGAGGCCCGCACCGCCGGCCGCTCAGGCGAGGGTTCCGATGGATGGACCGCCCCCGAGGGCTTTCCCGACATCTACATGGCCATGGGCCAGACGGCCGAGAATGTCGCCCAGCACATGGGCGTGTCCCGCCAGGCACAGGACGAGTGGGGCGTGCGCTCCCAGAACCGGGCCGAGGCCGCCCGGGACCGCGGCTTCTTCGAGCGGGAGATCTCCCCGTACACGCTCCCCGACGGCACGGTCGTCAGCCTGGATGACGGCATCCGCGCCGGCACCACCTACGAGAAGGTCTCGCAGCTCAACCCGGTGTTCCGTCCCGACGGCACGGTCACCGCCGGCAACGCCTGCCCGCTCAACGATGGCGCCGCCGCCGTGGTCGTCATGAGCGACACCAGGGCGGCCGAGCTCGGCATCACCCCGTTGGCCCGCATCGTCTCGTCGGGCGTTTCGTCCCTCAATCCCGAGATCATGGGACTCGGCCCCATCGGCGCCATCAACCAGGCCCTCGGCCGGGCCGGCATGACCGCCGACGACATCGACCTGTTCGAGATCAACGAGGCCTTCGCCGCCCAGGTGCTGCCCTCCGCCGACGCGGTCGGCATCGACCACGACAAGCTCAACGTCAACGGTGGCGCCATCGCCCTCGGCCACCCCTTCGGCATGACCGGCGCCCGCATCATGACCACCCTGCTCAACGCCCTCGAGGACGGCGACGCCGAATTCGGCGTCGAATCCATGTGCGTGGGTGGAGGCCAAGGCATGGCAATGGTCGTGCAGCGCCTGAACTGAACTCTTTGTGTACCCGGCCACCCCGCTTCTGCGGGGAAGGGGGTTGGCGGAGAGTGGGGTGAAGTGGTCGCCGCGGATTGCGCTGGACGTCAGCCCTGGCCGCCCGAGGCGTCCTGTACCGAGACCTTGCCGGCGCTGATCCACGGCATCATGGCCCGCAGTTCCTCGCCGACCTTCTCGATGCGGTGCTCCCTGCCCTCGGCCTCGAGGCGGTAGAAGTTCTTGCGCCCGCTGTGGGCCTCGGCCACCCACTCCTCGGCGAACTCGCCGCTCTGGATCTCGGAGAGGATCTCGCGCATGGTCGCACGGACGCTGTCATCGATGACCCGCGGGCCGCGGGAGAGGTCGCCGTACTCGGCGGTGTCCGACACCGAGAAGCGCATCCCGCCGATGCCCTGCTCGTACATGAGGTCCACGATGAGCTTCAGTTCGTGGAGGCACTCGAAGTAGCAGATCTCCGGCTGGTAGCCGGCGTCGACGAGGATGTCGAAGGCGCTGCGGACCAGCTCGGTGACACCACCGCACAGCACCACCTGCTCGCCGAACAGGTCGGTCTCGCACTCCTCGGTGAACGTGGTCTCGATCACGCCGGCCCGTGCACCGCCGATCCCGTCGGCGTAGGCGAGGGCCAGCGCCTCGGCGCCGCCCGTCGGGTCCTGCTCGACGGCGATGAGGCACGGCACGCCGCCACCCTCGACGTAGGTGCGGCGCACCAGGTGGCCGGGCCCCTTCGGGGCGACCATGATCACGTCGACGTCCTCGGGCGGGCTGATGAGGTCGAAACGGATGTTGAACCCGTGTGAGAACGCCAGGGCGTCGCCGGGGTTCAGGTTCGGAGCGATGTGCTCCTCGTAGATCGCCGCCTGGTCGGTGTCGGGCAGCAGCAGCATGACGACGTCGGCCCAGGCGGTGGCGTCGGCGATCGACTTCACGTCGAGGCCGGCCTCGGTGGCCTTGGCGACCGAGCTCGAGCTCTCCCGCAGGCCGACGCAGACGTTGATGCCCGACTCCTTGAGGTTGAGCGCATGGGCGTGGCCCTGGGAGCCATAGCCCAGAATCGCCACCTTGCGCTCGGCGATCGCCGAGCGGTCCACATCCTGTTCGTAGTAAACGTTCGCCACGGGAGGTTCTCCTGTTTTCTCGTTGTGGAAATGGTCGAAGGGGTTCGGGCGCCGGGTCAGGCATCCTCGTCGAGGGCGGCCAGGGCGACGCGGCCCGTGCGCTGCAACTCGACGATGCCGAAGGGTCGCAGCAGGTCCTCGAACTCGTCGATGCGCTTCGGCAGGCCGACCAGCGACAGCATCATGCGGTCGGCGCCCACGGACAGCACCTTGCCGCCGGCCCGGTCGAGATGTTCGACCAGTTCATCGCGCCGGTCCGGCTCGGCATCGACGGTCACGATCATGAGCTCGCGCTCGACAGCGCTTCCGGGGTGGAGTTCGCGGATCTCGACCACGTTGACGAGTTTGTCGAGCTGCTTGACGACCTGGTCGAGCGGCGCCGACTCGACGTCCACGACGATCGTGAGGCGGCTGAAGCGGTCGTCGTCCGTCGGTGCCACGGCCAGGGACTCGATGTTGAATCCGCGCTGCGCGAACAGGCCGGCCACCCGGGCCAGCACGCCGGACTTGTTCTCGACGGTGACCACGAGCGTGTGATACCGGAAGTCGGGCTCAGCGACCTTCATCGGGGCAGGTCCGTCTGCGAGGGCGGCACGACGAGGTCCGAGTTCGTCGCACCGGAGGGCACCATGGGGTACACCTTCTCCTCGGCCATGATCCGGAAGTCGATGACGACCGGCCGGTCGTCGATCTCGTTGGCCCTGGTGATGGCGTCGTCGATCTCGTCGGGGTCGTCGACGCGCATGGCCTCGCAGCCCATGGACTGCGCCCACATCTTGTAGTCGGGCACGTCCTTCGACAGGAAGACCTCGGAGAAGCGCTCGTCGTAGAACATCTCCTGCCACTGGCGGACCATGCCCAGGTAGGAGTTGTTGAGCAGCGCCACCTTGATCGGGAACCCCTCGACAGTGGCGGTGACGAGTTCCTGGGCGGTCATCTGGAAGCAGCCGTCGCCGTCGACCGCCCAGACCGTGCGATCGGGCATGCCGGCCTTGGCGCCGATGGCAGCCGGGATTGCGTAGCCCATCGTGCCGAGGCCACCGGAGTTGATCCAGGTGTAGGGGTGGTCGAAGTTCCAGTACTGGCTGGCCCACATCTGGTGCTGGCCGACGCCGGAGGCGACGATCGTGTCGTCCGGCGTCAGGTCGCGCAGCCTCTCGATGACGTACTGGGGCTTGAGGGCCTGGCCGGGCTCCCACGGCTCGTAGAACAGCGGGAACCGCTCCTGCCAGCCGCTGATCCGGGAGCGCCAGGCGCTCCGGTCGGCGTCACCAGTGCCGTTCGCCGAAAAGTCGGCGACCAGTTCCTCGACGGCGAGGCGGCAGTCGCCCTGGATGGCGACGTCAGGGCGGCGCACCTTGCCCAGTTCGGCGCCGTCGATGTCGACGTGGATGATCTTTGCGTCGGGGGCAAAGCCGTCGAGGCGGCCGGTGACCCGGTCGTCGAAGCGGGCGCCGAGGGCGACCAGCAGGTCGGCCTCCTGCATGGCGGTGACAGCCGTGAAGTTGCCGTGCATGCCGGGCATGCCGAGGCACAGCTCGTGGCTGTCGGGAAAGGCACCCCGGGCCATGAGCGTGGTGACGACGTGGATGCCGGTCATCTCGGCGAACTGTCGCAGCACCTCGCAGGCTCGGGACTTGAGGATTCCGCCGCCCACGTAGAGGACGGGGCGCTCAGCCGCCCTGATCAGGTCGGCGGCGACGGCTATGCCCGCCGGGTCGACCCCGGTGGTCGGGTTGTAGCCCGGGAGGTCCATCTCGACGTCGTCGGACCACTCCATCGCCGAGCGGGGGTTGTTGGGATCGACGATGTCCTTGGGGATGTCGACGAGCACCGGCCCCGGACGGCCGGTCGTGGCGATGTGGAACGCCTCCTTGACGACCCGGGGGATGTCCTGTGCCTCGGTGACGAGGAAGTTGTGCTTGGTGACCGACATGGTGATGCCGGTGGTGTCGCACTCCTGGAAGGCGTCCGTGCCGATGGCGGCGTACGGCACCTGACCGGTGATGCAGACCAGTGGCACCGAGTCGAGGTGGGCGTCGCAGAGGGCGGTGACGATGTTGGTGGCGGCGGGTCCGCTGGTGACCATGGCGACGCCGGGCTTGCCCGTGGCGTGTGCATAGCCGGATGCCATGTGGCCGGCGCCCTGCTCGTGGCGGACCAGGACGTGGCGGATCGACGAGTCGATGAGCGGGTCGTAGACCGGGAGGATCGCCCCGCCGGGCAGGCCGAACAGCAGGTCGACGCCCTCGTTCTCGAGAGCCCTGATCAGCGCCTGGCCGCCGTCCATGGGTTTCGTCGTCATGTGTCCTGCTGAGGGTTGTCGGAAAGGGTCGGGCGAATCGGCATCAGTGCCGAAAAAGCGAACGACCTCCCGAAACGGGAGGTCGGTGGCACGCGGACGGTGGGTCCGGTGCCTACCGCAGTACCCGTACCTCGTGTGCCGTGGTCATGGCTGACAAGTATCGCTGGGCGGCACACGGGCGACAACCTGCCGGGTCTGCGATGGAGCGAACCCCGACGGCTACGCCCTGGTGACGGCGCCCTGTTCGGCGCCCTGGGCCAGGGCGGCGTACTTGGCGAGGAAGCCGGAGGTGTAGCGGGGCTCGAAAGGCTTGAGGTTGGCACGGCGTTCGGCCAACTCGGCCTCGTCGACCATCAGGTCGATGGTGTGGCCCCGGACGTCGATCACGATGCGGTCGCCCTCGGCGATGAGGGCGATGGGACCACCGTCGACGGCCTCGGGGGCAACGTGGCCGACGCAGAAGCCGTGGGTTCCCCCGGAGAAGCGGCCGTCGGTGATGAGCGCAGCGTCGCCACCACGGCCGGCGCCCTTCATGGCCCCGGTGATGGCGAGCATCTCGCGCATTCCGGGACCGCCCTTGGGACCCTCGTAACGGATGACGACGATGTCGCCGGCCTCGATCCGGTCGTCCAGCACGGCGACCATGGCGGCATCCTCGCCGTCGAACACGCGGGCCCGGCCGTCGAAGTGGTCGACGTCGAGGCCGGCCACCTTCACGACGGCGCCCAGCGGGGCGAGCGAGCCGGAGAGCACGGCAATGCCGCCGATGTCGTGGATGGGATCGTCGAAGGCGTGGACGACCTCGCCGTCAGGGGCGGGAGGATCGAGCAGTGCCAGGTTCTCGGCGACGGTCCTGCCGGTGACGGTGACCTCGTCGCCGTGCAGGAGGCCCTCGTCGAGGAGCATCTGCAGCACGACCGGCACGCCACCGATGCGGTCGATGTCGATCATGTGGTAGTTGCCGTGGGGCTTGGTGTCGGCGAGATGCGGCACCCGGGCGGCGACCCGGTTGAAGTCGTCGAGTTCGAGCGCCACGTCGGCCTCGAAGGCGATCGCCAACAGGTGCAGCACGGCGTTGGTGGAGCCCCCCAGCGCCATGACGACGGCGATGGCGTTCTCGAATGCGGCCATGGTCATGATCTGGCGTGGTCGGATGTCCTCTCGGAGCAACTGCATCACAGCGGTACCGCTGGCGTAGGCGCTGTCTCCACGGCGGCCGTCGATGGCCGCGGCAGAGGATGAACCGGGCAGCGACATGCCGATGGCCTCCCCCACGGCCGCCATGGTGTTGGCCGTGAACATGCCGGCACAGCTGCCGATGGTGGGGCAGGCGTTGCGCTCGATGGCGAGCAGTTCATCGTCGTCGATACCACCCACGGCATGGGCTCCGACAGCCTCGAACACGCTCACGACATCGAGCTTCTGACCGTCGTGTTCGCCCGGCATGATCGACCCGCCGTAGACGAAGACCGACGGCAGGTTGATGCGGGCAGCGGCCATGAGCATCCCGGGCAGCGACTTGTCGCAGCCGGCGAAACTCACGAAGGCATCGAACCGCTCGGCGTGCATGACGGCCTCGACCGAGTCGGCGATGATCTCCCGGCTAACGAGGCTGGCGCGCATGCCTTCGTGGCCCATCGAGATCCCGTCACTGACGGCGATGGTGTTGAACACCATCGGGAAGCCGCCGGCGGCGGTGACGCCCGCCTTGCAACGCGTGGCAAGCGCGTCGAGCGGCAGGTTGCAGGGGGTGACCTCGTTCCACGACGAGGCGATGCCGACCTGGGCCTTGTCGAAGTCGTCCTCGGTCATGCCGACGGCCCGCAGCATGGCCCGTGCTGGGGCCCGGCTGTCGCCGTCGGTGACCTCGTGCGAGCGGGGCTTCATGATGGATCGGTCGGTGGAATCATCCATGCCGTGCAGGCTAGGGGCGAGCAGGGTCCGTGGCATCGACGGGTCCTAGGATCGCGCCGTGCGCCCAGTGGACCGAGAACTGCTGCGGTTGGCAGTCCCGGCGCTCGGCGCGCTATTGGCCGAACCGCTCTACGTGCTGGCCGACACGGCGGTGGTCGGACATCTGGGCACCACCGAGTTGGGCGGGCTGGCAGTCGCCTCGGCGGCGCTGCTGTTCGGCTACGGGCTGTGCATCTTCCTCGCCTACGGCACGACGGCTGCGGTCGCCCGGCTGACCGGTGCCGGCGAGATCGACCGGGCCGCCCATCAGGCGGTGCAGGGGCTCTGGCTGGCCCTGGCGCTCGGCGTGGTCCTGGCGCTTCTGGGCGCAGCGTTCGCCACTCCCGTGTTGCGTCTGTTGGGCGCCGACGGCGAGACCCTGCCCCAGGCGGGCACCTATCTGCGGATCAGCCTGCTGGGAGCACCGGCGATGTTGATGATGCTGGCCGGCGTCGGCTACCTGCGGGGTGTCAAGGACACGATCCGTCCACTGTGGGTGGCGGCGGGCACGGCGGTCGTGAACCTCGTGCTCGAGGTGATCCTCATCTACGGCTTCGACCAGGCCATCGGGGCGTCGGCTGCCGCCACGGTCGTGGCCCAGTGGCTGGGCGCCGGCTGCTACCTGACCTGGATCGGCCGCGGGGTTCGTCGCCTGGACGTGTCGCTGGCACCCGATCTGCGGGTCATCGGGCGCCTGCTGGGCGTGAGTGCCGAACTCATGGTCCGAAACCTCTCACTGACCGGCACGTTCCTCATCGCCACTGCTGCGGCGACCCGAATCGGCGTCGTGGACGTGGCCGCCCACCAGGTGGCGTTCCAGATCTGGATAGTGCTGGCGCTGTCGATGGACGCCGTGGCCATCGCCGCCCAGGCCATGGTCGGCAACCTGCTCGGTGCCAACGACCCGGATGGGGCACGGGCCGTGGGGAGGCGCGTCATCGGCTGGTCGATCGCCATCGGCTCCGTGATGGGCGCAGCGATCGTCGCTGTGCACGGGGTGCTGGGCCAGGTGTTCTCGACGGACGACGCCGTGGTCGCCCTGGCGGGATTCCTGCTGCTGCACGTGGGCCTCATGGCGCCGCTCTCAGGCGTGGCGTTCGCCCTCGACGGCATCCTCATCGGCGCCGGGGACCAGCGGTTCCTGGCGTGGGCGATGGCAGGTGCCGCCGCGGTGGCGGTACCGGTGATGGTGGCAACGCGGCTGGCCGGCCTCGGAATCGGACCGCTGTGGGCCGGCATCTGGGCCTTCATGGTGGTCCGGGGGCTCAGTCTGGGGGGCCGCTTCCGCAGCGACCGGTGGCAGGTGGTGGGCGCCGGTTCCTGAATGCGCCGGCGCTACCCGCCCAGCACGACCGAGGGGTCGGGGACGAGGTCGCGGGCCAGCCACTGGAAGACGCGCCAGCCGATGGTGTCGCATCCCAGTGCGACGGCGGCGTACTTGGCGGCATCGTCGGAGATGGGTTGGGGGTCGGCGGCCTTGACGTGGACCTCCGCGACCCGCTCGGCCAGGACGAACAGGCCGACCGCCTCCCCCGGCGACGCACCACCGGTCAGGAGGCCATGGTTTCGAAGGATGCAGAGACGGGTGGCGCCCATGGCCGCGGCGATGGCGTGGCCGCCGGCCGGAGTGTCGACCTCGACGTCCTCTCCCGGGTAGATCGACTGGTCGTACGCGAAGATGCACGACTCCTGGGAGATCGCCTGGAACGGCTTCACGTTGGCGGACCACGGCGTGCCGAATGCGGTGTGGGTGTGCGCCGCCGACACCAGGTCGGGACGGGCGTCGAGGATCGGCCAGTGGATGTTGTAGGCGGCGTAGTTGATGCCGCCGGCGGTGGCGCCTTCGACCACCTCGCCGGCGGGCCCGACCAGCGAGAGGTTGTCGATCGTGGCCGCCCAGAACGGGATGCCGTGGGCGAGCACCCAGAAGTGGTCGAGCCGCTCGGGATCCCGGGCGGTGATGTGGCCGTCGCCGAGTTGGCCCCAGCGCAACGCCGAGAAGATGCGGTAGCCGATGGCGACCTCCCACTTGCGCAGCAGCCGCAATTCTTCGGGATCGGTGGACTCCGATACCTCGTCCCCGTAGCCGATGACCGGGTACCGATCCAGTTCGAGCGCCATCGTCAGCTTCCCTGCTCGGTGGCACGTCGGGCCAGGAGTTCGTTGACGATGCGGCCGTCGGCCTGGCCCTGGGTGGCCCGCATGACCAGGCCGACGAAGAAGCCGGACTTCTTCCTGCGTTCCCTGTCATCGCCGCCGACGAACCCGGCCCAGTCGTCGGGGTGTTCGGCGATGAGGCGGTCGACCAGGTCCTCGAGGTCGGAGGTGTCCATGGCCTCGAAGCCGTGCGTGGCGGCGTGCGCGGTGGGGTCTCCCCCGGAGGCGACGAGGTCGGCGAGCACGGTCTTGGCCTGGGTGGCGGTGAGATCGCCGCCGGTCTCCATCGCCACGAGCGCAGCGAACGAGGCGGCGGTCAGTTCGCCCGCACCGTCGGCGAGGTTGTTCTCGACGTGGACCAGCACCCGCGCAGCATCAGCCCCGGTGGCGATCGTGTCAACCGCCAGGTCGTCCATGCCCCGCTCGACCGTGAGGGCGGTGTCCGACGGCTCGACGGCGGCGACGTCGGCCAGGCGGCGGCGACGATCGCGGGGCATCATCGGCAGGGTGGCACGGATCTCGGCGATCCACTCGTCGGAGGGCTCGACGGGCACGAGGTCGGGCTCGGGGAAGTACCGGTAGTCGTAGGCCTCTTCCTTGGAACGGAGCTTGTGGGTGCATCCGTCGTCCTCGTTCCAGTGGCGGGTCTGTTGCTCGACGGTCTCGCCCGATTCAATGAGGTCGACCTGGCGGCGGGCCTCGTATTCGATGGCCCGTCCCATGGACCGCAGCGAGTTGATGTTCTTGACCTCGCATCGGGTACCGAGCTCCGTGGTGCCCTCCCGGCGCACCGAGACGTTGCAGTCGACCCGCATCGACCCCTCCTCCATCTTCCCGTCGGAGGCGCCGATGGCGACGAGGATGGCCCGCAGTTCGGACACGTAGGCCCGTGCGTCCTCGGCACCGCGCATGTCGGGGGCGCTCACGATCTCGATGAGCGGCACGCCGGACCGGTTGTAGTCGATGAGGGAATAGCCGGCCTCGTGGATTCGGCCACCGCCGCCCACGTGGGTGGACTTGCCGGTGTCCTCCTCGAGGTGCGCCCGCTCGATGCCGATGCGGCGTCCGTCGGGCAGTTCGAGGCTGCCGACGCCGTTGATCGGGAGGTCGTACTGCGAGATCTGGAAGTCCTTCGGCATGTCCGGGTAGAAGTAGTTCTTGCGGGCGAACACGGATCGCTGAATTCGACAGTCGAGGGCGAGGCCGACCCGGATGGCCAGTTCAACGGCCCTTTCGTTGAGCACAGGCAGCGAGCCGGGCAGGCCCAGCGAGACGGGGTCGACGTTGGTGTTGGGCTCGCCACCGAACTGGTTGGGTGCGGACGAGAACATCTTCGTGACCGTGGCCAGTTCAGCGTGGACCTCGAGGCCGATCACGACCTCCCAGCCCGGGATGAGGGGCTGTTCGCTCATGGTGCCGCTTCTTCGAGCACGGCCGCCGCCCGGAACATGGTGGCCTCTGCGAGTGCGGGCGCCAGGACCTGCACGCCGACGGGCAGGCCGTCGTCGCCGCTGCCGAACGGCACCGACATGGACGGGTGCCCCGCCAGGTTCGACGGGATCGTGCAGACGTCGTTGAGGTACATCAGCATCGGGTCGCCGGTCTTGTCTCCCAGGGGGAACGCCGTGGTCGGGGCGGTCGGCGACAGCAGCAGGTCGAACGACTCGTAGGCACGGGCGAAGTCCTGCTGGATCAGGGTGCGAACCTTCTGGGACTTGCCGTAGTAGGCGTCGTAGTAGCCGGCCGACAATGCGTAGGTCCCGAGCATGATGCGGCGCTTCACCTCGTCGCCGAAGCCGGCGGTGCGGGTGGCGGTGTTCATCTCGGCGGCGGTGTCGGCGTCGACCCGCAGGCCGAAGCGGACGCCGTCGAAGCGGGCCAGGTTGGACGAGGCCTCGGCCGGGGCGATCAGGTAGTAGGCGGAGAGGCCGTAGATGGTGGAGGGCACGGAGGCGTGTTCGACGGTGGCGCCTGCGGCGGCCAGCACCTCGGCGGCCTGCTCGACACGGGCCCGGACATCGTCCGCGATGCCCTCGACGCTGGCTGCCTGGTCGGGTCCGCCCATGAGTTCCGAGATGAGGCCGATGCGGAGGCCCTCGACGCCCTGTCCGAGACCGCCGAGCAGGTCGGGGGAAGCCTCGGGGATCGAGGTCGAGTCGCGGGGGTCGTGGCCGCCGATGACCTCGAGCAGGAGTGCGGCGTCCTCGACGGAGTTGGCGAAGGGACCGATCTGGTCGAGGCTGGAGCCGAAGGCGACGAGCCCGTAGCGGGAGACCCGGCCGTAGGTGGGCTTGACGCCGACGGTGCCGCAGAGGGCGGCCGGTTGGCGGATCGAGCCGCCGGTGTCGCTGCCGAGTGCCAGAGGGGCGAAGCCTGCGGCCACGGCAGCCGCCGAGCCACCCGACGATCCGCCGGGCACCCGACTGGTGTCGAGCGGGTTACGGGTGGGCCCGAAGGCGGAGTTCTCGGTCGAACTGCCCATGGCGAACTCGTCGAGGTTGGTCTTGCCGATGGCGACGGCACCGGCGCCGGCGAGGCGTTCGACGACGGTGGCGTCGTAGGGCGGGCGCCAGCCCTCGAGGATCCTCGACCCGCAGGTGGTATCGATACCGCGGGTGCAGAGGTTGTCCTTGAGGGCGACCGGCACGCCGGCCAGGGGGCCGGGGTCCTCGCCGTCGGCGATGCGACGGTCGAGGTCGTCGGCCCTGGTGAGGGCCTCGTCGGCCAGCACCAGGTTGAAGGCGTGGATCTCGCCTTCGTTGCTGTCGATGACAGCGAGGTGCTCCTCGACGACGGAACGGGCGCTGCGCTCGCCGGCCCGGACGGCGGCGGCCGTGGATCGGGCGCTCATGGTGCCTCTCCGAGCACCGGCGGCACCCGGAACTGGCCGTCCTCGACCGAAGGGGCGGCGGCGAGGACCTCGGCACGGACGTCGTCGTGGCCGGGTTCATCCGCCCGCAGCACGTTGACGAGGGGGAACGGGTTGGCCATCGGCGACACGTCGTCGAGGTCGAGGGCCTCGAGGTCGGCGGCGTGGTCGAGTACGTCGGCCAACTGGCCGGTGAAGGCGTCGAGTTCGTCGTCGGTCAGCGTCAGGCGTGCCAAGTTCGCCACGTGGGCGACATCGTCACGGGTGAGGCGCGGTGTGGCGGTCACGGCAGGAAGGGTAGGGCCGGGCGGGATGGCTCACTCCGTATCGGCCGACGTCCCCTCGTCCTCCTGCGGTTCGCCGCCCTCGAGGACGAGCACCACCCGCTCCACCGGCGAGAGTTCCTCGTCGGCGGGTGGCGCCTGTGAGGCGATCGTGCCGCCCTCTGCCGAGCCGACGACCTCGACGACCCGGAAGCCGGCGGCGGCCAGGCGGTCCTCGGCGGCGACCAGTCCCAGGCCCACGACGTCGGGAACCGGGCGCGGGATCGGTCCGACCGACACGGTGACCTCGATGGCCGACCCGAACGGAACCTCCTCGTCGGGCGCCGGCTGGAGCGACACGACGGCGCCTGCTTCGATGAACTCGTCGTGCGCCTCGACCACGACCGGTTCGAGGCCGAGGGCGGTCAGGGCGGCCACGGCCTCCTCGGCGGGACCCTCGACGAGGCCGACCGGCACGGTGCGCGGCGCCGCACCGGCGGAGACGATCAGGTCGACACCGGAGCCCCGTGGGAGTTCGGCGGCGACGGCGGCTACCTGGAGGACCATGCCCGCCTCGACCTCGTCGTTGTGGACCTCGGCGACCGTGCCGGCCGTCAGTTCGGCGGCCTCGAGCAGGCGGGTGGCCTCCGGAAGGCTCAGCCCGACGAGGCCGGTCGGCACGGCGACCCGGGTGGAGCCGAGTGAGACCACGAGCACGACGGTGCCGCCCTCTTCGAGTTCGGCGCCGAAGGCGGGCTCGGTGGAGAGCACCTGGCCCTCGCGGGTGCCGTCCCGACGTTCGTAGCGGGGCTCGGCCAGCCAGCCGGCCTCCACGATCGTTGCTGCGGCGTCCACCTCGTCGTCGCCCACGAGGAGCGGCACCCGAGCGGTCGACTGCTGGCTGCCCTGCCAGAGTGCGGCACCACCGAGGACGGCGCCGACGACCATCAGGCCGGCCACCAGCACCCACGGGGCGCGTCGGTTCGGGCCGACGACCTTCTCGGGTCTGGGTTCCGCAGGTGCCTTCGTCTTGGGGACGACCGGGACCTCACCCGACAACGGGGCGGCACCGATTTCTCCGGGACCGACAAGCGGGAGGGGTTCGGGGCGCAACAGCCCGGCTGACGCATCCAGGAGCAGTCTTCCGAACTCGCCGGCGCCGGGACGACGGTTCGGGTCGACGACCCCGGCCTGGACCACGGCGGGGCCGAGCGGCCCCATCGATGCGGGCACGGGCACGTCGCGGCGACGACGTGCCCGGAGCGTGCCGACCAGGGTGTCCTCGACGAACGGCAGGTGGCCGGTCACGGACTCGACCAGCACCAGCGCCAGCGCGTAGACGTCCGACCGTCCGTCCAGCGACTGTCCCTTGGCCTGTTCGGGCGAGGCGAAGCGGGCGGTGCCGACGATGCCCTCCACGAAGATGTCGGTGCGTGAAGTCTCGGCCAGCGCACTTGCCAGGCCGAAGTCGGAGACCTTGAGGTGGCCGTCCTGGCTGAACAGCAGGTTGGCCGGCTTGAGGTCCCGGTGGACGACGCCCATCTGGTGGGCATGGTCGAGCGCCTGGCACACGTCGAGGCCGACGACGAGGGCCTGCGAGTGCGACAGGGTCCGGCCGGTGTCGAGGAGGCTGCGGAGGCTTCCACCGGCGAGGTACTCGGTAACCAGATAGGCCGAACCGTCGACCCCCCAGTCGTAGACGGTGAGGATGTTGGGGTGCTGGAGGCCGGCAACGATGCGGGCCTCTTGGGCGAGCCTTTCGACGAACACCGGATCACCGGCCAGCGCCTCGTGGAGGACCTTGACGGCGACGTGTCGACCCAGGTCGAGGTCTTCGGCGGCGTAGACGGTACCGGAGGCGCCGGTGCCGATCGCCCGGCCGAGCGCGTACCGCCCGCCGAGGACGCGTGCTGGGGCCTGGTCGGGTCCCGGCCCCACCGGTCCGGACTCCGGTGGAGATCCGTCGGTCACGACGGCGAGGCTAGCCCCTGCCCCGGCAGGTGCTCGCTAGCCTGCGTCGGATGAACCGCCGGAACGCCCTCGTCATCAGCGTGCTTCTCGCACTCGGGGCCGGTGCCATGACGGCGGCGGTGCTGGTGGCCGGCAACAGCGATGGCGACATCGAGGTCGACTCGAACCCGGCGGTACGCGAGTTGCTGCCGCCCCGCGACGACACCGTCCTGCCACAGTCCAACGTGGGTGCGATCCTGTCTGCCGGCTGGTCCGGCGAGATCCTCCACATCGGCGGCACGGTCATCCCGCTCGACCAGCAGCGGATCCAGTCGGCACTCAACTCGGTGATCTTCCGGCCCGGTGACGGGCAGACGCTTCGGCGCCTGCCTCCCGGCGAACTGTGCGCCACCGTGCGCTACTGGCCGACCCGCACCCCGGACCGCACGGCGACGATCGACTGGTGCTTCCGCGTCGACAGCTGACGCGCCTTGCCGCCGGACTACCCGGGCAACTCGCCCGTGTTGAGGAGGCGCTCGAAGGCGGCCAGGTCGAGCACCGGGATGCCCAACTCCTCGGCCTTCGTGAGCTTCGAGCCGGCGTTCTCTCCTGCCACCAGGGCCGTGGCCTTCTTCGACACGCTGCCGGGTGACTTGCCGCCCCTGGCGGTGATGGCCGCCCGGGCCTCGTCTCGACCCATGCCCTCGAGTGTGCCGGTCACGACGATGGCCATGCCCTCGAGGAGCTGCGGCACATCGTCGGTCCCGGTGTCGGCCGCCTCAAGGTTCACGCCCACCGCCCGGAGGCGCCCGAGCAGGTCGCGGTTGCGGTCCTCGCGCAGCCAGCCGTGGACGCTGGCGGCGATGATCGGACCCAGTCCCTCGACTGCCTCGAGGTCCTCGACGGTGGCGTCGAGCAGGCGGTCGAGGTGCCCGAAGGACCCGGCCACCAGGTCGGCGACGGTGACGCCCACGTGGGGGATGCGCAGGCCGAACAGCAGACGACCCAGCGGCTGTGACCGAGCCTCGTCGACGGCCGCCCGAAGGTTGGCGACCGATACCTCGCCGAAGCCCTCGAAGGCGGCGATCCGGTCGAAGTCGAGGATGAACACGTCGGCCACGTCGCCCAGCAGGCCCTCGGTGACGAACAGGTCGACCCGCTGCTCGCCGAAGCCCTCGATGTCCATGGCGCCCCGCGACGCGAAGTGCTCGATGCGGCCGCGGACCTGCCGGGGACAGGCGTGGTTGGGGCAAAACGTGGCGGCCTCGCCCTCGCCCCGCACGAGCCCGGTTTCGCACTCGGGGCACATCGTGGGGAACGTCCACGGCGGCCGGTCGGCGGGGCGGTCGGACAGCACCGGGCGCAGCACCTCAGGGATGACGTCGCCGGCCTTGCGGACCACGACGGTGTCGCCGGGGCGCACGTCCTTGGCGGCCACCTGGTCGGCGTTGTGGAGGGTGGCGGCGGCGACCGTGGAGCCACCCACGAACACGGGCTCGAGTCGGGCGAATGGGGTGGCCTGACCGCCGGGTCCGATCGACACCTCGATGTCCAACAGCCGCGTGGTGCGCTCCTCGGGCGGCATCTTGTAGGCGACCGCCCAGCGGGGTGCCCGGGCCGTAAAGCCCAGTTCGCCCTGCAGGACCAGGTCGTCGACCTTGACCACGACGCCATCGATCTCGTAGTCGAGGTCGTGGCGGACCGCCTCGACGGCCTGCACATGGTCGAGCACGGCGGCGAAGTCGTCGAAGCGCTCGGATCGGTCGTTGACCGAAAGGCCCAGGCCGCCCAGCCATTCGAGGGTGTCGAGGTGCGAACCGTGGTCGGGACCACCGACCACCTCCCCCACCTGGTACGCCCAGAACGACAGGTCGCGCGTCGCGGTGACGGCGGCATCCTTCTGGCGCAGGGAGCCGGCGGCGGTGTTGCGGGGGTTGACGTAGGTCTTCTCGCCGGCGTCCTCCTGGGCGGCGTTGAGGGCCGCGAAGGCGGCCAGCCCCAGGTAGACCTCGCCGCGCACCTCGAGCACGGCCGGGGCACCGTCGGCCAGCCGCTCGGGCACGTCGTCGATGGTGCGGACGTTGGCGGTGACGTCCTCGCCGACCCGACCGTCGCCGCGGGTGGCGGCCTGCACAAGCCGACCGTCCTCATAGCGCAGCGACACAGCGAGCCCGTCGAACTTGAGCTCGCAGGCCCAGGCCGGCGTCGGGGATTCCTCGCCGAGGCGCCGCAGCACCCGCTCTGACCAGGCGGTGAGCTCGTCGAGGTCGAAGGCGTTGTCGAGCGAGAACATCCGGACCCGGTGCCGGACCTCGGCAAAGGTGGCCTGCCCGGGGGCGCCCACACGCTGCGACGGCGAGTCAGGGGTGGCCAGGTCCGGGTACTCGGCCTCGAGTTCCCGGAGTTCGACGACGAGGGCATCGAACTCGGCGTCGGGGATCTCGGGGTCGTCGAGGGCGTGGTAGAGCTCGTCGTGGTGGCGGATCAGGGTGCGCAGTTCCTCGGCCCGTGCCGCCTGGTCACTCTCGGGATCGCCGGACACCCGTGGAGTCTACCGGCGTCCCCCTCATCGTCTGGGAGGACCGGGCGCCGGCCGTAACGTGTCGACGTGACCCGCGACTCGATCCCCGTGTGGGCCCTGCGCGCCGTCTGGCTGGTGCAGCCCGTGACACTGGGGCCGGCGCTGGCCGACGGGTTCCACGACCTCGACGGCCACACGTTCCTCTCCGTATCTGCGTGGGTGCTCTGGGGACTGGGCCTACTGGCGACGCTGGTCCCCCGCCCGGTCACGCTGACCACCATCCGCATCGGCGGCCCGGCGGCGGCGGCGCTCTCGGTGTGGACGGCGACCACCGTCGACGACACTGCCCTCGTCGCTGTCGCCCTGGGCGGTGCCTTCGTGCTCGGCGTGCTCTCCCACTGGCCGGCGGTCGCCGACACCTACGTCGACGGCGCCTCGTACGGTGACGAGAAGCGATTCCTGCTGCGGGCCCCCGGCCCGGTGGTGCTGGCCCTCGGCCCCCTCGCCTGGGCCCTGACCGTGGCCGGAGTGGTGGTCGGACCCCTGCTGCTGGCCTCGGGCGATTCCGCCGTCGGATCCGCCGCCTGCGTGGCCGGACTGCCGATCGCCGCCGCCTCGGCGCGTGCACTGCACCACCTGCACCGTCGCTGGATCGTGCTGGTTCCCGCCGGGTTCGTCCTGCACGACCATCTGGCGCTGGCCGATCCCACGCTGCTCCCCCGTGACGCCCTCACATCCGTCGGTCCGGCCTCGGCCGACACCGACGCCCACGACCTCACCCAGGCGGCGCGCGGCATGGCACTCGAGGTGCGCTGCCGGGAGCCCCACGACCTGCGTCCCGCCAGCCGCGACGGCTCCGCCGAGGTGGTGGTCACCGAGGCGATCCTGTGCGCCCCCGCCCGCCCCGACGCCGTGCTGGCAGAAGCCAAGCGGCGCCGACTGCCGACCGCCTAACCGGCGGTGGCGCCGCCGGTGACCTCGTCACCCTCGTAGAACACGACGCTCTGGCCGGGGGCGACGCGACGGTGGGGTGTGGCCCAGCGGACCTCGTCGCCAACCAACTCCGCCTCGACCGCCTGCCCGTGGGCGCTGACCTGGACCAGCATCGGGCCTGAAACCGGGCCATCGGCCCACGAGAACACCCCGACCGGGGTGGCGTCGACCAGCAGGTCATCGGCGCTGCCGACGGTGACGGTCGCCGCGGGCATGTCGACGGCGACCGCGTAGCGGGGCTCCGCCGCACCGGCCAACTCCATGCCCTTGCGCTGGCCGACGGTGACGAGCTCGATGGCGTCGACCCGCCCCACCTCTGCGCCGGTGACGTCGACCACCCGGCCCGGCGTGAGCGGTATGCGGCGTGCGAGGAAGTCCCCGCGGCCGTGCTCCCGCGTGATGAAGCAGACGTCCTGGCTGTCGGGCTTGCCGGCGATGCGCAGGCCGAGGGAGGCGGCCCGCTGGCGCACCTCATCCTTGGTGAGGTCGCCGATGGGCAACTCCAGGCCCGACAGCTGGTCCTGGCCGAGCATGTGCAGGACGTACGACTGATCCTTGGCCGGGTCGGCGGGCCGGGCGATCCGGCGGGTGCCGTCGGATCGAAGAGCCACCCGGGCGTGGTGCCCGGTGGCCAGTCGCTCGAACCCGAGGGCCCGCGCCCGGTTGAGCAGTCGGTCGAACTTGACATGCCGGTTGCACTCGATGCACGGGTTGGGGGTGCGCCCGGCGGCGTGGGCGGCCACATAGGGGTCGACGACGTGGCGGTCGAAGTCGTCGCCCAGGTTGAAGACGTGGTGCTCGATACCGAGGGCGTCGCAGACCCGGCGGGCGTCGTCCACGTCGGAAACGGCGCAGCAGCCCGAATCGGACTCGCCGCCCCACAGCCGCAGGGTGACGCCGACGACCTCGCGGCCCTCCCCGAGCAGCAGGGCGGCAGCCACCGAGGAGTCGACACCACCGGACATGGCGACCATCACCGGCGGGGCGCTCACCGGGCGTGCTTCCGCAGGCGGGCCACGGCGGCCGGGACGACGGCGAGGGCGTGGTCGACCTCGGCGTCGGTGGTGGCGTGGCCAAACGACAGACGCAGCGAGCCGACGGCGTCGTCGCGGTCGACGCCCATGGCGGCCAGCACGTGCGAGGGCTCCTGGGCACCGCTGGCACACGACGAAGCGGCGCTGGCGCTGATGCCGTCGCGCTCGAGCAGGAACAGCAGCGCCTCGCTCTCGATGCCGGGGAAGCAGACATGGGCGACTCCCGGCGTCCTCGGCACGCCGTCGGGGACGGTCCGTCGGGCATCAGGGACAGCGGACAGCAGACCCGCCTCGAGGCGGTCACGGAGGGTCCCGATCCGGGCAGAGGTGGCCTCCCGGTCGGCAGCGACGAGGGTGGCCGCCATGCCGAGGCCGACGATGGCCGGGACGTTCTGGGTACCGCTGCGGCGCTCCCGCTCCTGGCCGCCGCCGCGCAGCATCGGGGCCACGGTGGCGCCTTCGCGCAGCACCAGGGCGCCCGCCCCCTTGGGGCCGCCGAACTTGTGGCCGGTGATGCTCACGAGTTGCGCTCCCCGGCAGGCCTCGGCGAGGTCCAGCCAGGCGGTGGCCTGCACGGCGTCGGTGTGCAGCAGAGCCTCCGGGGCGTGCTCGGCGACGAGCGCCGCCGCCTCGGGCACCGGGTTGACCACGCCGGTCTCGTTGTTGGCGGTCATCACCGAGACCAGCCGCACGTCGGCGATGGCATCGAGCGCGTCGGCCAGTGCGCCGAGGTCGATCCGGCCACCGGCGTCGGTCGGTACCACCACGCCCCCGGAGAGCCGCACCGGGTCGAGGACGGCCGGGTGCTCGGTGGCCCCACACACGGCGACCCCGCCGCGGATCCCGAGGACCCCGTCGACCGCCAGGTTGTCGGCCTCGGTACCACCGCTGGTGAACACCACGTCGCCGGGATCGGCGCCCAGCAGGGCGGCCACTGCGTCGCGGGCGTCGTCGATGGCCCGGCGGGCCTCACGGGCGAGGCGGTGCGACCCCGACGGGTTGCCGGGGTGCTCGGCCAGCCAGGGCAGCATCGCCTCGACCACCTCGGATCGGGCGGGCGTGCTGGCGGCATGGTCCAGGTAGGCCTCCATGGGGATCACGCTACGGGGAACTGCCGTCGGCGGGCCAGACTGTGGATATGGAGCACTACGGGCCCGAGACCTACGGCGAGCACTACGCCGACGTGTACGACGACTGGTACGGCGAAGGCGGCCGGATGGCCATCTCCGAGGTCGGCACGCCCGACGAGGTCGCCGCCGGAATCGTCGCCCTGGCCAACGGCGGCCCCGTCCTGGAACTGGGCGTGGGCACCGGCCGCCTGGCGCTGCCGCTGGCCGACCGGGGCCTCGCCATCACGGGTCTCGACGCTTCGCCCGCCATGCTCGAGCGCCTGCGGGCCAAGCCCGGCGCCGACCGCCTCACGCTCGTCGAGTGCGACATGGCCGCCCCCCTGCCCGAGATGGCCGATGGATCGTTCGCCGTCGTGCTCGTGGGCTTCAACACGTTCTTCAACCTGACCACGGCCGACGCACAGGCCTCCTGTGTCGCCGCCGTGGCGCGCCTGCTGCGTCCCGGCGGTCGCTTCGTGGTCGAGGCGTTCGTGCCGGCCCCCGAGGCCTACGACGGCGTGTCGGTCCGCAAGATCGACGTGGACCGGGTGCTGCTCGACGTGGCGGCCATCGACCCCGACACGCAGGTCATCGCCGGCCAGCGCATCGAGATCACCCCGGCAGGCAACCGGTTGTTCCCCTACCTGCTGCGCTACGCCACGCCGGAGCAGTTCGACGCCCTGGCGGCTGGTGTCGGCCTGTCGCTCGAGCACCGTTGGGCCGACTGGTCGGGCACCCCGTTCGACGACGAGGGGTCGCAATCGCACGTGTCGGTCTGGCAGCGGACCGCCTGACGCCTGTCGCCCAGTCGGGCGTCAGTCGGCACGGCCCGTCAGTATCGGCAGGTCCAGCGATGGCCGGTTGGTGCGCTTGAGTTCCGAGAACGACGGGTTCGACACGAGGGCCAGCACCGTGTCGTAGAGTTCCAGGCACTCCTCGTCGGTTTCGGGCACCGCCGAGATGACCGGCCCGAAGATCGAGGGTCCGTCGGGCGGGCCGAAGGTGAGGATCGGGGTGCCGACCTCGGGGCCTGTACGGCCGATGGCCTCCTGGGTCTCGGCACGGAGCACCTCATCCCACGAACGGTCGGTCGAAGCGACCAGGTGCGAGGCGTCGAAGCCGGCAGCTTCCAGCACTCCGGCGAGGTGTTCGTCGGTCGCCACGTGCTGCCGGAAGTCGGCCCCCGATTCGGGCACGACGTGCCAGATCGAGCGGCCGAGGGCCTCGTAGAACCGCTCCAGGGCAGCCGGGCCCTCGGAGGCGCGCACGCTGGCCGCCACCCGCAGCATCCGCCGACCCTTGTCGTGCCCCTCCTGGTAGCCCTCGGGGAACTCGGCGTCGTAGTCGCGCTCCTCGTTGAGGATCGACAGCGTGATGAGCCGCCACTCGACGGTCAGGCCACGCAGGTCGGCAACCCGCCGCAGCCAGTTCGAGGTCTGCCAGGCGAACGGGCAGATGGGATCCCAGAAGAACTCGACGTCGGCACGCACTTCGCTGGTCATGCCCGAACCCTAGGATCACTGCCGATAGGTCCCGCAACCAGGAGCTCAACCATGGCCATCTGCCACGACGTCGACTACGAGGTGAAGGGCGACGACCTGCAGTTCGTCGAGATCGGACTCGACACGGGTGAGACCGTGGTCGCCGAGGCCGGCGCCATGATGTTCCTCGAGGAGGGCATCGACTTCGAGACCAAGATGGGAGACGGCTCGGACCCCGACGCCGGGATGTTCAAGAAGCTCAAGTCGGCGGCCGGACGGGTGGTCTCCCAGGAGTCCGTGTTCCTCACGCACTTCACCAACAACGGCGGAGGCCGCAAGGTGGCGGCCTTCAGTTCGGGCGTTCCCGGCAAGATCGTTCCCCTCGACATGGCGAAGTTCGGCGGTTCGATCCTCGCCCAGAAGGACGCATTCCTCGCCGCCGCCCTCGGCACGAAGTTGAGCGTCGCCTTCAACCGCAAGCTCGGGTCCGGCTTCTTCGGTGGGGAGGGCTTCATCCTCCAGCGCATCGAGGGCGACGGCATGGCCTTCCTCAACGCCGGCGGCACCATCGTCGAGAAGCACCTGGCAGGAGAGACCCTCCGCGTCGACACCGGCTGCCTCGTGGCCTTCGAGGACGGCATCGACTACTCGATCGAGATGGCCGGGAACCTCAAGTCGGCGATCTTCGGTGGAGAGGGCCTGTTCCTCGCCACGCTGAACGGCTCAGGCCGGGTGTGGCTGCAGTCGCTGCCGTTCTCACGCCTCGCCGACCGCATCATCCAGCACGCCCCGGCCGCCGGCGGCACCTCGAAGGGCGAGGGCTCCGTCCTGGGAGGCCTTGGCCGGCTGCTGGACTGACGCTCTTCGCCCGTCCCCTTTCCCCACCGGGGTGGGCCATCGCCATGCACGACACCTCTGAGTCCACCTGCCTCACGTGGGAAGTGGGGGTCCGTGCCCCGCAGGTGGCAGAAGTCGATCACTCCCAGTCTCGATCTACCCCAGGAGGGGGTCATACCAGTTCGCGGCTGCCCAGATGCCTCCGGCGAAGCAGGCGAGGGCGAAGGCGCAGGTCATGGCCGTTCCCAACCGGCGGGGCAGGCCGCGGCGGTCGGACTCGTCGACCAGCCACGCCAGAACGGCACCGCCCAGCAGGCCGCCGAGGTGGCCGCCGATGCTGATGCCCGGTCGGCCGAACGTGAAGAGCAGGTTCACGACGACCAGCGTGCCGATCCCCGAACTCCACGGGTTGATCCCCCGCCGGTACTGGTGGACGACCGTGGCGCCCATGAGCCCGAACACCGCCCCCGAGGCACCGACCGTGAGGGTCGTGGGCGCCATCAGCAGCACGCCCAACGATCCTGCCGCCAGCGAGCCCGTGTAGAGGCCGAGGAAGCGGACCGGCCCGTGCAGGCGCTCGAGGGCGTTGCCGAGCATCCAGGCCAGGAACATGTTGAAGCCGATGTGCAGCAGCCCGGCATGCAGGAACGCCGACGTGGCCAGCCGCCACCACTCCCCCTCGTCGACGCCGAGCGGTCCGATGCACATCTGGCCGATGAACGCCTTGCAGCCGAAGCCGACGAGCCCGAAGTCGACGCCGACGTCACCGAGCGATCCGGCAAGCGAGGCACCGCGGCTGAGTGCGTACAGGAAGGCGGCGGCGTTGAGGGCGATGATCACCCGGATGGCGATCGGGTCCCGGTGGGCGAACGACGAGGGGGCAGGGGTGTGCCGGCGGTGGACCTGCCGGCGACGGCCGACGGCAACGGGCCCCACGCACGACGGGCAGTGGAAGCCGACCGACGCCTGGTGCATGCACAGGCCGCAGATGCGCCGGTCGCAACGCTGGCAGGTGACGCCGGCGGGCCGGTCGGGATGCCAGTGGCAGGCGTCGGCCTCGGGGGAAGTGCTCACGCCCGCACGGTACCGGGCGCCCCCGGGTCCGCTGCGGCGCCTCAGAACCGGATGATCACCGGGACGCAGTCGGGGTCGGAGGTCCAGGCGAACAGCATCAGCTGGGGTTCGTCGGTCGTAACGGTGGCGTGCCGCGTGCCGGTCGGGTGGAAGATCGTGGCGCCCGGACCGCGGCTCGTCCACTCGTCGCCCATCTGCCAGTCGGCGGTGCCGGCCGCGACCCAGAAGGTCTCGGTGGCCTTGTGGACATGCGATGGATAGGTGACACCCGGACCCTGGACGACGGCACCGGCGAAGACGTCGGCGCTGGCGTAGAGCGGGAACGGCTCTTCGAGGCCGCCGCTGCTGATCGGATTGGTGCCCACGATCGGGGCATAGGCGTAGTTGGCCCGCATGTGATCCATATCGGACTCACCGGCGTGCTCGGCATACGGGATCGCCCACCCGATACGGTCGGCCACGAGGCGCAGCAGTTCGCCCGGTGCGCCGACGACGGCATCGAGACACGGTCCGAGGTGTTCGTCGACCACCGGGTAGGTGGGCTGGGGTCCGCCTCCGAGCGGCGCGCACGCTCCCAGCGCATCGACGAGGACGCCCATGGCGTCGGCCATGGCAGGGTGGCGGCTGGCCTCGGCGTGGGCGAACTCGGCGAAGCCGTCGAGGAAGGGGTCATGATCCACAAGAGCACTCATCGCGCGCACCCTAGACCGCGAGTGCGCTTCGGCTCAGCGGCCTCTGAAAGTCGCCCTGCCGGGGCCGTGTTCGAAGAACGAGGCCACGCCGTTGGCGGCGTCCTCGCTCTCGAAGACCTCCATGAACAGGTCCAGTTCGAGATCGACGCCGTCGGCCAGCGTGCCCTGGATTCCCTCGTCGATAGCCCGCTTCGAGGCCCGCAGGGCGACCCGGGGTCCCCGGGCGTAGCCGGTGGCCCGCTCGACGGCCCGTTCGAGCACCTCGTCGTCGGGGACCACCTCGTCGACCCAACCGATGACGAGCGCCTCGGCGGCCTTCACCTGGGCACCACCCCAGATCAACTCCTTGGCCTTGGTGACACCGACGAGGCGCGCCAGGCGCTGGGTGGCGCCGCCGCCGGGGATGAGGCCGAGCAGCACCTCGGGCTGGCCCAGCACCGCCCCCTCGCCGGCGATGCGGAAGTCGCAGCACATGGCGAGTTCGGCGCCGCCGCCGAGGGCGAAGCCGTTGACGGCGGCCAGCGTCGGACAGGGCACGGTCTCGAGGGCGGCGAAGCCGACCCGGAAGGCGTTTCCCTGGGCCTGGCGGGTGGCGGGGTCGGCGAAGACGGTCAGGTCGGCGCCGGCGGCGAAGTGCCGTCCTCCACCGGTGAGCACGAGGGCTCCGGGTGGCTCGGCGTGACAGGCCTCGGCCAAGTCACCGATCTCGAGGAGCAGCGCCGTGTCGAGGGCATTGACCTTGGGCCGGTCCAGCGTGGCGATGACGACGTCGTCGTCGGTCCGCTCGACGCGCAGGAACTCGAAGTCAGGAGGAGAAGCCACGGCCGGGAGGGTAGTGACCGCCGGGAGGAACCGGGGAATCGCGCCTAGAGGCTGACGGCGGTCCCGGAAGCCTCGACCGTTTCGCCCACGTTGAGCACGGCGGTCACTCCGGGGACCCGGTCCTTCATGATCCGCTCGATGCCGGCCTTGAGAGTCTGGTCCGAGGCCGGGCACGACACGCAGGCCCCCACCAACTCGACGGTGACCTCGCCGGTGGCCTCGTCGACGCCGTGGAGGACGATGTCGCCATCGTCGGCCTGGATGGCCGGGCGGATGATGTCGATGACCTTCTCGACGCGCTGCAGCAGTTCGCCCGCAGGCTGGTCGGTGGCGACATCGATCGACATGCCCACAGTCTCGCAGCAGCGACCCGGACTGCCACCCCTACAGTGGCGCCATGTCCGCGACCGCGCTCGTCCTCGCCCACCAGGGTGGGTGGGACGAGATCCTGATGGTCGCAGCGCCGCTGGCGCTACTGGCCGGGGTGCTCTGGCTGGCCGACCGCCGGGCCCGGCGAACGGAACCGCCGGACTCCCAGGGCTGAACCCTCAGGCGTGGTCGATGTCGGCGCCGAGGGAAGCCAGGCGTCCGACGAGGTCCTCGTAGCCGCGGGCCACGTGGTGGGCGTCGCCGACGAGCGTCTCGCCCTCGGCAGCCAGGCCGGCCACCACCAGGGCCGCACCCGCTCGGATGTCGGGCGCACGCACCGGCGCCCCTGACAGCGCCTCGACGCCCCGGATCACCACGTGGTGGCCCTCGGCCCGGATGTCGGCGCCCATGCGCAGCAGCTCGTCGATGGTGCGGAAGCGGCCGCCGAAGATGTTCTCGGTGACGATGCCGACCCCGTCGGCGACGCTCAGCATCGCCACGACGAACGGCTGGTAGTCGGTGGCCACGCCCGGGTACGGCAGCGTCGACACGTCGACCGGACCCAGCCGCCCGGGCGACATCGCCCAGAGGCCGTCGACGGTCGGCGACACCCGCATCCCCATCTCGCCCAACTTGGCGAGGAGCATGTCCATATGGTCGGCACGGGCGCCCTCGATGGTGATTTCGCCGCCGGCGATGCCGACGGCGGCCAGGTAGGTGGCGGCCTCGATGCGGTCGGCGACCACGGTGTGCTCGACGGGGGCCAGCCGCTCGACCCCGTCGATGCTGATGGTCGAGGTGCCGGCGCCGGAGACGACTGCGCCCATGCGGTTGAGGAACGTCGCCAGGTCGGCGATCTCGGGCTCACGGGCGGCGTTGTCGATGACCGTCGTGCCCTTGGCGAGCACCGAGGCCATGAGCAGGTTCTCGGTGGCACCCACGCTCGGGAACTCGAGCAGCACCCGGGCGCCGGTGAGGTTGTCGGCCCGAGCCTCGATGTAGCCGTGGCTGGTCGTGAACTCGGCGCCCAGCTCTTCGAGGCCCTTCAGGTGCATGTCGATGGGCCGGTGGCCGAAGTCGTCGCCGCCGGGGACCGACACACGGGCCTCGCCGAGGCGGCCCAGCAGCGGACCCAGTACGACGATCGAGGCCCGCATCCGCTCGACCAGCTCGTAGGGGGCCTCAGGGACGACGTCGTCGGGTACGTCGATGGTGGCCGTGCCGCCCTCGTGGACGACCGTGCAGCCCATGCGCTCGAGCAGTTCGCCCATCCACGTGACGTCGGCGATGCGGGGCACGTTGTGGAGCACCGACCGGCCCGGTGCCAACAGGGCAGCCGCCATGAGCTTGAGCGCCGAGTTCTTGGCGCCCGACACCCGGACCGTGCCCTCGAGGGGCCCGGACCGGCGGACGCGGATCGCAGCGGCTTCCGGGACGGGATTCACGCCCTCAGTATGCTGCGCCACGCACCAGACCGGAAGGGAGCCCCCATCACCAGGACCTCGCACGACCTGGTGGTTGACGACGCCGGCCTGGCGGAGTTGCGCACGCCCCGCGACGACCTGGTCGGCGAGCGGGCCGACGGCGACGACCGCTTCGTACTCGACCACGGCCCCTTCGAGCGTTATGAGCGCACCCTCGTCGTGGCGCCGGCTCCCGAAGGCCGGCACCGGGTCACCGAGTCGTTCGCCTATCAGTTGGCCCTACCGGTCTGGTCGGTGCTGTTCGCCCTCCCGATGCGCCTCGGCCTGCACCACCGGCGCACCCCGTGGTGGGCGCCCCCCGACCGGCTCGACGCCCGGGCCGCACGCGTCATGGCCCTGCTGGCCTGCATCCAGGTCGTCGACGGCTATCTGGGCACGGTCATCAGCCAGACCATCACCTTCGCCGCCGACGAGTTCGACCGGGGCGACACCGCCCAGGGCGTGACGCTGGCCGTCATCCGGCTGGGCGTGCTGGTCGCCCTCGGCGTGATGTTCCTGGCCGACCGCAAGGGCCGTCGACGCCTGCTCCTGGCCACGGCCACGGCGGCGGTGCTCTTCACGGCGCTGGGCGCCCTCTCCACCGGGCTCTGGTTCCTCGGCGGTTCACAGCTGTTCGCCCGTGGCCTCACGACCGGCATGGGGATTCTCATCGGCGTCTACGCCGCCGAGGAACTCCCTCGCGGCGCCCGCGCCTACGGGCTGAGCGTCCTGGTGCTGGCCGCCGCCCTCGGTGCCGGCATGGCCGTCTGGGTGCTGCCGGTCGCCGACCTGCACGAAGCCGGCTGGCGGATCGTCTACGTGGTGCCGCTGCTGTCGCTGTTCGGCCTGGCCGCCGTCGGCCGGCGGCTCCCCGAGTCGCGGCGCTTCGAGGCGAACATGCCCGAGGCCAATCCGCACGACAGGGACGGCGCGGCCGAGCAGCCCGGCATCGAGTACCGGCGCCTCCTGCTGCTGGCCGCCGTGGCGTTCCTGTTCCTCGTCTTCGCCGCCCCGGCCAGCCAGTTCCAGAACGACTTCCTCAAGGACCACAGGGGGTTCACCGCCTCGGGGATCACGCTCTACACGATCCTCACGACGACGCCGGCCGGCATCGGCATCTTCATGGCCGGACGCCTGGCCGACACCCGGGGTCGGCGGGGCGTGGCCTCCATCGGCCTGCTGGGCGGCACGGCGTTCCTGGTCGCCAGCTATTACGCCACTGGCGGCCTGATGTGGGGCGCCCACCTGGCCGGCGTCGTCGTCGGGTCGCTGACCGTGGCGATGGGCGTCTACGGCCCTGAACTGTTCTCGACCCGCCACCGGGCACGGGCCAACGGCCTCATCGTCACCCTCGGCGTGACGGGCAGCGCCTCGGGCCTGCTGCTCGTGGGCTTCCTGAGCGACCACTTCGACAGCTACGGCCACGCCTTCGCAATCGCCGCGATCGGCCCGCTGCTGGCCGCCGTACTGGTGCTCTGGCGCTTCCCCGAGACGGCGAAGGTCGAACTCGAGGACCTCAACCCCGGCGACGCCCGGATCGACTGAGGCGCCGGAACTCCGCCTACAGCTGTGCCAGCCAGACCTCGACGGCATCGGCGACGGCCTCGTCGGCACCCTTCAGGTCGTGGCGCTTCCCCGGGAGCCACACGGTCGTGACCAGCCCGGGGATCGAGCCCAGGTGCTCGGCGAACTCGTCGGGCGAGCCGAACGGGTCGCGGTCGCCCGAGACGAACAGGCACGGCACGTCGATCGCCGGGAAGTGGTCGACCCGGAGGTTCTCGGGCCTGTCCGGCGGGTGCAGCGGGTAGCAGACGAGCACGAGCCCGGCGGCGGGCATCCCCTCGGCGACTGCCATCGAACACATCCGCCCGCCCATCGACCGGCCGCCGAGCACCAGCCCGGCAGGGTCCACGCCGACCCCCTCGGCGAAGGCCGGCACGTCCTCGGCCAACGAGGCCAGCAGCTTCGGCGCACGGTCCGGGAACCTGCGGCCCTCACGCCGGTACGGGAAGTCGTAGCGGGCGACCGGCAGCGGGGCGAGGCGCTCCTCGAGCAGCACGAGGCTGGAATGGCTCGAATCCGAGCCGGCGCCGTGTGTCAGGAACAGACCGGAGGCGGGCATGTGGCGAGGGTAGGCGCGGCACCGGCCTCCGGGACGACCCTCGGATAGCCTGCCGGAATGGCCGACCCCGACCGGCATGACGAAATGGTCGCCACCATGACCGGCGGCATGGCCCCCACGCCGCCGTCGTTCGCCGGCAGCGAACGCCTCCACCCGGACGGCCGCCCGAAGGGTGCCTTCCGGGACGAACTGCGCCGCATCCCCGTGGCCCGCAACGTGGCGACGGTGCTGGGCGCCCTCGCCACCCCGGTGCTGGTCGTGTGGGCCGCCGTCACGCTCGCCCACCCCGCCGCCTGGATCGCCGCCTTTCCGGCCATGGCGCTGGCCCAGAACCGGCTGTTCATCCTCCACCACGAGGCCGCCCACCGGGTCCTGTTCCCGAACCGCCGCATCAACGACGCAGTCGGCATCACGGTCATCGGCTGGCTGACCTTCGGCACCGGCAGCCACGGCTACCGGCTCGGCCACATCAACCACCACCGCGACGAGTTCGGCCCGAAGGAACCCGACTTCCTCCTCTACAGCCTCTACCCGATCACCCGGGCGTCGATGCGCCGCAAGATCACCCGCGACGCCAGTGGCGTGTCGGCCTTCCGGATCGTGCGGCCCCGGTTCCAGCGCCTGGGTGAGGCCCGCCACCGGCGCCTCACCTACCGATTCCTGCTCGGACAGGCGCTCATCGCCGGCGCCTTCGCCCTGGCCGGCCATCCATGGCTGTACCTGCTGCTGTGGATGCTGCCGTGGGCATTCGCCTACCAGGTGCTCAACCGGCTGCGTGCCATCGCCGAGCACGGCGGCATGACCCGCTCCGCCGACCGGCGACGCACCAGCCGCCACGTCCACCAGACCCTGCTCGCCCGCCTCCTGATCGTCCCCTGCAGCGTCGGCTACCACCTGGCCCACCACGTCGACATGACCGTCCCGATGTGGAACCTGCCCCGCCTGCACGATGCACTCGTCGGGGACGGGTACGTGGGCGACCTCGAGTGGCCGAGTTACCGGGCGCTCTGGCGGGCCCAGCGCTCCCGCCCGGTGGAACCCGCCGCCGCCTGAGTGGCTGCCGGGCTCAGATGTCGACGACCTCGACCACGTCGAGGTTGCGGAAGGCGACCCCACCGCTCGACTCTTCGATCTTGGCCGCCTCGTCCTGGGTGGTCTCGTGCCCGCTGTTGGCCATCGCCTCCTCGTAGGAGTCGAACTCGATGATCTGCACGATGAGTCCGGGATCGTCCCGGTCGACGCAGACCGTGGCCCGTCGGGCGGTCGTCTGGCCGCCCATCAGGTCCCTGAAGCGGTGGACGTCGGCCACCGCATCGTCGGCTGTCGAGCGGAACTCCATCAACTGGTAGAAGCGCATTACTCGTCCCTCTGCTCGTGTTTGGAGGCGCCACCCTTCCACGCGGCGTAGCGACATGCCAATGGCGATTCGGCGTCCGAGGCGGTGGTCTGGGAGAATCCACGAGGCAACGACCCTCGACCGAGGAGGCCGACCATGGCCGCAGAAGTCACCATCTCGTCCGGACGACTCCAGGGGATCGACGAACAGGGCGTGCACGCCTTCAAGGGGGTTCCCTACGCAGCGGCCCCGGTCGGCGGCCTGCGGCTCCGACCCCCCGTCCCTTCGGCGGCGTGGGACGGCGTACGCGACGCCGGCACCTACGGCCTCACCGCCATCCAGCAGTCGATGCCGGGGATCTTTGGCGAACTGGGCACGCCGCAGAGCCCGGCCGGCGACGACTGCCTCAACCTCAATGTCTGGACGCCCGATCCCGGCGCCGCCGGGCTGCCGGTCCTGGTATGGATCCACGGCGGGGCGTTCTATGCCGGAAGCGGGGTCGACGACGTCTACAACGGTTCCGCCTTCGCACGGGACGGGGTCGTCTGCGTCACGATCAACTACCGCCTCGGCGTGCAGGGGTTCTGGCACCTCGGCGAACACTTCGCCGAGTTGTCCGAATCGGGCAACATCGGCCTCCTCGACCAGATCGCAGCCCTCGAGTGGGTGCAGGAGAACATCGCCGCCTTCGGTGGTGATCCGGCACGGGTGACCATCGCCGGCGAGTCCGCCGGAGGCATGAGCGTGAGTTCCCTCATGACGATGCCGGCGGCCCGGGGGCTCTTTCGGCGGGCCATCCCGCAGAGCGGTGCCGGCCACAACGGCCTCGGCGTCGAGACCGCCTCGATGATCGGCGGCCACATGCTCGACATCCTCGGTGTGGCGCCGGGCGACCTCGACGCGCTCCTGCGGGTGCCGAATGAAATCCTGCTCGACACCCAGGTGAAGTTGGGCGACGAACTTCAGACGACCCGCGACCCGGCACGCTTCGGCGAGGCAGCGGCATCTGCCATGGCGTTCCAACCCACGTACGGCACCGAGGCCCTGCCCCAGCGCCCCATCGACGCCATCGCCGCAGGTGCGGCCGCCGACATCGACCTGATGATCGGAACGACGAGGGACGAGGCCCTGATCTTCATCGTGGACCTCAAGGACATCTTCAACGAGGAACTGGTGGCCATGACCGTGGATGCCGTGTTCGGCATGGCCGGAAGGGACGGTTCGGCAGTGCTCGACGTGTATCGCTCCAACCGGCCCGATGCAGAGCCCCACGAGATCGCGGCTGCCATCGAGAGCGACCGGATGTTCGTCGTTCCCGCCATCCGCATGGCGGACGCCCAGGCGGCCTACAACCCGAACACCCGGCTGTACCGGTTCGACTGGCAGGCGGACGTCGCCTGGGGTGCCCACCACTTCATCGAGGTGCCGTTCGCCTTCGACCAGCTCGACAACCCCCAGGCCCGTGGGTTCTCGGGAGACGACCCGCCCCGTTCACTGTCCGCCGCAACGCACGCCGCGTGGGTCGGCTTCGTCAGGGACGGCGATCCCAACCACGAGGGCCTACCCGAATGGCCCCGCTACAACGCCGAGACCCGGCCCACCATGCTCTTCAACGACACCTGCAGCGTCGAGAACCGGCCCGCCGACGACGAGGTCTCCCTCTGGGAGGGCGTGGTCTGACCCCGTAACCGGCGGCCCTGGAGGCCAATCCGCGGCCTACGCTCGTCTGATGGAGGAGGAACTCGTCAAGATGCTCCTGGCGGTGGCGCTGGGCGGCGTCATCGGCTTCGAGCGCGAGTTGCATGAGAAGGCGGCCGGCGTCCGCACGATCATCCTCATCACGCTGGCCTCCACGCTCTTCACCCTGACCTCGATCGAGATCGCCGGGAACGCCGACCCGGGCCGTGTGGCCGCACAGATCGTCACCGGAGTGGGCTTCCTCGGCGGAGGCGTGATCCTCAAGGAGCGGGGCAGCGTCGTCGGCATCACCACCGCCGCCACGATCTGGATGGCGGCCGCCATCGGGGTAGCCGTCGGGATCGGCGAGTACGCCGTCGCCTCGGCCACCACCGCCGTCGCCTTCCTTGTGCTGCTGGCCCTGCCCGCCCTGGAGCGCCACATCGCCACCCTCTCCTCGCAGCGCTACCGCGTCACCTGCGCCGGGGACGGCAGCCACCTCGACGACGTGGGAGCCCTCTTCGCCGAGGCCGGCCTCAAGGTCCGAAGGATCGTCCAGACGAAGGCGGAACGTAGGTCACGGATCGAGGTCAACGCCAGTGGTCGTCCCAGGGCCCATCAGGCCGCCCGACAGGCGCTGTTCGAATCCGACTTCGTCGAGGACTTCCGATAGTCGGGGGACCGGCGCTCAGACCAGTCGCCGGAGTGCCTCGGTGAGGGTCGTGGCGGCGGCGGTCAACTCATTCTCCGGCGTGTCGCCGGCGGCCAGCAGGTCGACCAGGTCGGCCGAGCGCTCGCCGAGGGCGTCCCAGAGCTTCGGGTCGATCCCGAAGGGCGGCCGGTGTCCGGCCAGAAGCGGAGCCAGTTCGATCAACTTCGACACCCCGGCGTCGTCCCGGGGGTCCTTGCGCAGTCGGTCGCAGGCCACGAAGACCTGGGTCATCATGCGGTTGCCGTCGAGCCCGTCGAGTTCGGGCCGGTCGTCGGAACCCGATTCGAAGGCGTCGATGGCGGTCTCGACGGCGTCCTCGTCGCTGGCCAGCACCACCAGGTCGCCGACCTCGTCGAATTCGTGGGCGATCCCGAGCCGGGCCAGCAGGTCGGAGAAGGCGGTCTGTTCGTCGTCGGCCCAATCGGTCAACTCGTAGGCCAACTTCTCGGCGTCGGGATCGAGGGCCGGTCCGCCGGTCGACTCGGCGACGACGAGGAGTTCGTCCACCGGTGCCTCGTCGGCCGCCCGAACCACCAGGGTTGCGCCCTGCCAGGCGTGGGCGATGCCGTCGTCGGTCAGCAACTGGTCGAGGATGCGCCGGGCTTCGCCCGCCCACTCATGGAGTTCGTAGACCAACTGCTCCTCGTCGGCCGCCCCCACGGCCCCGGCGTCGACCGGTGCCTCGTCGACCAGCGCCACCCCGCACTCGAGACAGTCGGCGACGTTCGGGGCGTACTCGATCCCGCACTGGAAGCACCATGGCATGGGCAACATCCTGACACCCCGGCGGCCCGCTCCCACCCTCATCGACGTGGACACCGTCGGGGTCGTCCTGACCCTGTCCGGCAGGAGTAGCGTCGTCGGTCGTGAACACCGATGGCGCGAATGCCGAAGCCCCCGATCGAAACCTGGCCCTCGACCTGGTCCGGGTGACCGAGTCCGCCGCACTGGCCGCCGCCCGCTGGATGGGCCGTGGCGACAAGGAGGGAGCCGACGCCGCCGCCGTCGACGCCATGCGCAAGATGCTGCGCACGATTCCGATGGACGGCACGGTGATCATTGGCGAGGGCGAGAAGGACGAGGCGCCGATGCTCTTCAACGGTGAACGGGTCGGCGACGGCACGCCCCCCGGAGCCGACATCGCCGTCGATCCCATCGACGGCACGACGCTGACCGCCCTGGGCCGCAGCAACGCCGTTGCCGTCATCGCAGTGAGCGACCGGGGAACCATGTTCGACCCGGGGCCGTGCGTCTACATGGAGAAGATCGCCGTCGGCCCCGAGTGCGCCGACGCCATCGACATCAACCTTTCGCCGACCGAGAACCTCCAGCGGGTGGCCGAGGCGAAGGGCGAGTCGGTGCGTGACATCACCGCCGTCATCCTCGACCGCGACCGCCACAACGACCTCATCGCCGAGGTGCGCGACGCCGGTGCCCGCATCCGACTCATCCCCGACGGCGACGTGGCCGGCGCCATCTCGGTCGCGTGGCCCGACTCCGGCGCCGACATCCTGTTCGGCATCGGCGGCACCCCCGAGGGTGTGATCGCCGCCGCAGCGCTCAAGTGCATGGGCGGCGTGCTCACCGGCCGCCTGTGGCCACGCAACGACGCCGAGAGGTCCGCCGCCGTCGAGCGCGGATACGACATCGACGCCGTGCTCATGACCGAGGACCTGGTGGCCGGCGACAACTGCTTCTTCGCCGCCACGGGCATCACCGACGGCGACCTGATGAAGGGGGTCCACTACGCCAACGGCCAGGCCCACACCCAGTCGCTGGTCATGCGGTCGAAGTCCGGCACCGTCCGCTTCATCGAGGCCCACCACCGCCTCGAAAAACTCGAGAGGTTCTCCATCGTCGGCTACTGAGCCGGGGGGCGGGGTGGCCCGCCCGGGAAGAGCCTGTGGGGCCGGTCAGCCCTCGGCGCCGGCGACAGTGAGGCGGACATCAGCCCGGGACAGTGCGCCTTCGGCGTCTGTGTCGTCCTTGTCAGCCGCCAGCGCCGACTCGGCGGCTGCCTTCGCCACCCGGACACGCTCGACGTCGATGTCGCCGGCGGCCTCGGAAACGTCCGACAGGATGCTGATCTTCGTCCCGGCCACCTGCACGAATCCCCGGTGCACGGCGAACGTGTCGCGGTCGCCGTCGGAGCGCACCACGTCGACCGACCAGACGGCCAGCACGCCGATGAACGGCACGTGGCCCGGCTGAAAGGCGATGTCACCGCCACCCACTGTGCGGGCGATGACCATGTCGGCCTCTCCCTGGTAGGTGATGGCCTCCGGCGAGACCAGTTCGATCTGGAACGTCATGGCGTCGCTCAGGCCTCGAGCTCTCGGGCCTTGCGCTGTGCGTCCTCGGCGCCGCCGACGTTGAGGAACGCCTGCTCGGGCAGGTCGTCGAACTCGCCATCCACGAGGGCGGCGAACGAATCGACCGTCTCCTGGACGGGCACGGTCACGCCGGGCAGGCCGGTGAAGACCTCGGCCACGTTCATCGGCTGCGACAGGAAGCGCTGCACCTTGCGGGCACGAGACACCGTGATCTTGTCCTCTTCCGAAAGTTCATCGAGACCGAGGATGGCGATGATGTCCTGGAGCTCCTTGTAGCGCTGGAGGATCTCCTGCACCCGGCGGGCCGTGTCGTAGTGCTTCTGGCCGACGACCTCGGGGGTGAGGATCGTCGAGGTCGAGGCCAGCGGGTCGACGGCCGGGTAGATGCCCAGGGCAGCGATGTCGCGGCTCAACTCGGTGGTGCCGTCGAAGTGGGTGAACGACGTGAACGGCGCCGGGTCCGTGTAGTCGTCGGCAGGCACGTACACGGCCTGCATCGACGTGATCGAGCGGCCTCTGGTGGTGGTGATCCGCTCCTGGAGCTGGCCCATCTCGTCGGCCAACGTCGGCTGGTAGCCCACGGCCGACGGCATGCGGCCCAGCAGGGTCGACACCTCGGAGCCGGCCTGCACGAACCGGAAGATGTTGTCGATGAACAGGAGCACGTCCTGGCCCTGCTCGTCGCGGAAGTACTCGGCCATGGTCAGTGCCGACAGGGCCACCCGCAGGCGGACACCCGGCGGCTCGTCCATCTGGCCGAACACGAGGGCGGCCTTTTCGAGCACGCCCGACTCCTCCATCTCGAGCAGGAGATCGGTGCCCTCACGGGTGCGCTCGCCGACGCCGGCGAACACCGACACGCCACCGTGGTTGGTGGCCACGCGGTTGATCATCTCGGTGATGAGGACCGTCTTACCCACACCGGCACCGCCGAACAGGCCGATCTTGCCGCCCTGCAGGTACGGGGTGAGGAGGTCGATGACCTTCACGCCGGTCTCGAACATCAGGGCCTTGGGCTCGAGCGAGTCGAACGACGGGGCGCTGCGGTGGATCTCCCACCGGTCGGCTCCGACGCCTGCGGTCGGGTCGTCGAGGCCCTGGCCGACCACGTTGAAGACGTGGCCGAGGGTGGCGTCGCCCACCGGCACGGTGATGCCCTTGCCGGTATTGCGCACGACGGTGCCCCGGGTGAGGCCGTCGGTCGGCTTCATGGCGATGGCCCGCACGCGGTGGGAGCCGATCTGCTGGGCAACCTCGGCCACGATCGTCACCTTGTCGCCGTCGATGGTGACGTCGAACTCGATGGCGGTGTTGATCTCAGGGAGTTCGTCCTGGGGGAACTCGGCGTCGATGACCGGGCCGGCGATGCCGACAATGTGGCCGTCTCGGAGTTCGGTGGCGGTCGTCATGGTTGCTCCTGGTTGCTTTCGATCAGGGGATCAGTTCTCGGCGCCCACGGGGGCGGGTTCTTCGGACTCGTTGTCGCTGCCCAGGGCCTCGGCACCACTGACGATCTCCATGATCTCGGTGGTAATGGCGTCCTGGCGGGCCTGGTTCATCTCGCGCGAGAGCTTGGTGATCAGCTCCTCGGCATTGTCGGTGGCGGCCTTCATGGCCCGCTGGCGGCTGGCGTGCTCGGAAGCGGCCGAGTCCAGCAGTGCGCCGAAGAGGCGGGCCTCGACGTAGCGGGGCAGCAGGGACTCGAGTACCGCCTCGGGGGAAGGCTCGAACTCGAAGGCGCCACTGACGCCGGCGTCTCCGCCGCCCTTGGTGGCGATGGTTGTGGTGCTCTCGAGCGGCAGGAAGCGCCGGGTGGCGACCTTCTGGCTGCCGAGGCTGACGAACTCGGTGTAGACGAGCTCGACGCGGTCGATGTGACCCTCGCTGAACAGCGCCGACACCTCGTCGGCGATGCGGCGGGCGTCCTCGTACGACGGGTTGTCGCTGATGCCCATGGTGAACGAGTCGATGGCGTACTTCCGGAAGGTGAAGTAGTCGCGGGCCTTCTTGCCGATGACGATCAGCGAGTAGTCGGCGCCCTCGGAGCGGGCGTTCTGCACCTGGCGTTCGGCGGCCTTGATGACCGACGAGTTGTACGGTCCGGCGAGGCCACGGTCGGACGAGATGACGATCACGCCGACCCGTTCGACCTTCTCGGCCTGGCGGAGCAGCGGGTGGTCGACATCGGCGCCACCGGCAGCGAGGTTCTCGATGACGGCGGTGATCTGCTCGGCGTAGGGGCGTGCCGCACGGGCCCGCTGCTGCGCCTTCACCACGCGGGTTGCGGCGATGAGCTCCATGGCCCGGGTGATCTTCTTGGTGTTCTGGACGCTGCCGATACGACGCCGCAGGACCCGTTCCTTACCGCCGGCCACGGCACGCTCCCTTCGCGGGGGCGCGCCGGGACGCCGTCGGGGCGGAACCGTGGGCGCAGGGTGGGCGGGACACGTCGATCACTCGGCGGCAGCCGAGATGTCCTCTTCGGGAAGCGTCGTGTCCGCATCGACGAGGTGCGACTCGGTGTCGGTCACCTCGGCCTCGGGGGCGGGGGCATCCCCTGCCGTCGAGCCGGCGAACTGCTCGGTGAAGGCGGCGATGGCGGCGTCGAAGACGTCTTCGTCGTCGATCCTGCCGGTGTCGCGGATGTCGGCCAGGACCTCGCTGTGGCGGACCCGGAACCAGTCGAGCAGTTCGGCCTCGAAGCGGCGCACGTCGGAGATGGCGACGCCGTCGAGGTGGCCCCGGGTGCCGGCCCAGATCGACACGACCTGTTCCTCGACGACCAGCGGCGAGTTGAGGCCCTGCTTGAGGAGTTCGGTGAGGCGATAGCCCCGGTCGAGCTGTGCCTGCGACAGGGCGTCGAGGTCCGAGCCGAAGGCGGCGAACGACTCAAGTTCTCGAAACTGCTGCAGGTCTGACTTGAGCGTGCCCACCGCCGTCTTCATGGCCTTGATCTGGGCGGCCGAGCCGACGCGTGACACCGAGATGCCGACGTCGACTGCGGGACGCACACCCGACTTGAACAGGTCGTCCTGGAGGAAGATCTGACCGTCGGTGATCGAGATCACGTTGGTCGGGATGAAGGCAGCGACGTCGCCGGCCTTGGTCTCGATCACCGGCAGGGCGGTCATCGAACCGGCGCCGAGGTCGTCGCTCAACTTGGCGGCACGTTCCAGCAGGCGGCTGTGCAGGTAGAAGACGTCGCCCGGGTAGGCCTCGCGGCCCGGAGGGCGGCGCAGCAGCAGCGACATCTGGCGGTACGCCTCGGCCTGTTTCGACAGGTCGTCGTAGACGGCGAGGGCGTGGCCCCCGTTGTCCATCCAGTGTTGGCCCATGGCGCAGCCGGCGTACGGGGCGAGGTACTTGAACGGCGCCGGCTCGGACGCCGGGGCGACCACCACGACCGTGTACTCCATGGCCCCGTGGGACTCGAGTACCGCCACGTTCTGGGCAACCGTCGAGGCCTTCTGGCCGATCGCGACGTAGACGCAGTTCACGCCCTGGCCGGCCTGGTTGATGATCGTGTCGATGGCGATCGTCGTCTTGCCGGTCTTGCGGTCGCCGATGATCAGCTCGCGCTGGCCACGACCGATCGGGATGAGCGAGTCGATCGACTTGATGCCGGTCTGCATCGGCTCGTGCACGGGCTTGCGGCCCATAATCCCGGGTGCCTGGATCTCCATGCGCCGCATCACCGTGTTTGTGAGCGGCCCCTTGCCGTCGATGGGCTCGCCGAGGGCGTTGACGACTCGACCCAGCAGGCCGTCGCCCACAGGGAGGGAGAGGATGTCGCCGGTCGCCCGGACGGTCTGCCCCTCTTCGATGTCGTCGACCTCGCCAAGGACCACCGCACCGATGGAGTGCTCGTCCAGGTTCAGGGCCAGGCCCATCGTGCCGCTCTCGAACTGGAGCAGCTCGTTGACCGCGGCGTCGGGCAGGCCCGACACACGGGCGATACCGTCACCCACCTCGAGTACCCGTCCAACCTGGGTCTGTTCCAGACCGGGCTCGAAGCCCTCGAGGTTCTTCTGGATCGCGGCGGCAATCTCGGCCGTGTTGATCGTCAGTTCAGCCATTGTTCTCTCTCGTCTCGGATGGCTTGCGTACTACCGGAAGCTCTCGCGGAGCTGGTTCAGGCGGCGTCGGACGCTGCCGTCGATGATGTCGTCGCCGATCTCGGTGATCACGCCACCGAGGACGCTCGGGTCCTCGACCACGCGGATCTCGACGTCCTTGCCGGTCGACACCTTGATGGCGGCGGTGAGGCGGTCCCGCTGGTCGGCGGTGAGGTCGACCGCGGCGCGCACGGTGGCGACCGCCTTGTTGCGTGATGCTGCACTCCGCTCGATGAAGGCGTCGACGATGGATGGCAGCTCGGAGGCTCGTCCGGCACCCACCACCATCGAGACCAGCACCGACGTGGTCGCCGAGGCCCGGCCATCCAGGAGATCGTCGACCACCTGGAGGCGTCGAGCCGCCGGGACGTTGCCGTCGGCGAGGGTCGAGCGGAGTTCGTCGTTGGACCGGAGCGCCTGGGCGAAGTTGAACAACTCGTCCTCGACGGCCGAGAGGTCACCCTCGACCGACGCGACGGCGAACAGTGCCTCGGCGTAGCCGGTCACGGCGGCGTCAGCCATCGGTTCCGGCCACCTCGTCGATGTAGGCGTCGATCAGGTTGCCCTGGACCTCGGCGTCGAGGCTCGACTGCACGACCCGCTCGGCGGCACCCAGGGCGATGGAGGCGACCTCGGCGCGGAGGTCGGCGATCGCCTGGGCCTTGGCGGCATCGGATTCGACAGCGGCGCGCTCCCGGATTCCGGCGGCGTCGGCCTCGGCACGTGCGACCAGGTCGGCGCGGACCCGTTCGGCGTCGGCGCGTGCCTCGTCGATCAGCCGGGAGGCCTCAGACTTGGCGTCGGCGAGCCGTGCCTCGTAGCCGGCCTTCACGGACTGGGCGTCCAGCTTGGCCCGGTCGGCCTCGTCGAGGTCGGCCCGGATCCGGTCGGCGCGGGCGTCCATGGCGCCCTGCACGGCCGGGAAGCCCTTCTTGACCATGAGAACGAACAGGATCAGGAAGGCGCCGCCTCCCCAGATGATCTCGTTCAGCTCAGGCAGGATCGGGCTGGGGGCCTCGAAGCATTTCTCAAGCTGGTCCTGGACGGCCTCGTCGTGGAGCAGGTGGCTGTCGAGCTCACCGTGGGCCTCGAGGTGTTCGGCCATGCAAGCGCCCACGCTGTCGCCGGAGGCCGAGGCGGGGCCGGCAAGGGCCACCAACACGACAAGGGCGAGCAGCGGGGCCGCCAGAAGGCGATTCCATTGGTTACGCATGGGTTCGACTCTCTTTCGTTCGACCCGTGCCTCAGGGCATCAGGAGGATGAAGACGACGAACCCGATGAGGGCCAGCGCCTCGGTGAAGGCGATGCCGAGGAACATCGTGGTGCGGGCCATGCCAGCGGATTCGGGCTGGCGGGCCATCGCCGAGATGGCGTTGCCGACCACTGTTCCGATACCGATGCCGGGGCCGATGGCCGCGAGGCCGTAGCCGAGGCCGGCACCGATGGCCTTGAGGCCGTCGAGCATCTCACCGGGTGCCGTTTGCGCCAGAACGTTCAGCACTTGATTTCTCCTGGTTCGTGTTGTTCCGGGTCGGAGGATCCGAGTCCGGGTGGTTTATTGGGATCTGTTGGTTTCGGGAAGTCGAGGGGTGCGCTGCGACTAGTGGGCCGGGTGCATCGAGCCGCCGATGTAGACGGCGGTGAGGATCGTGAAGATGAATGCCTGCAGGACCGAGACGAGGATCTCGAAGCCGGTCATGAGAACGAGCATGCCGAAGGGGGCGATCGCCGTCGGGGGAAAGGCGCCCCACAGGGCGGTAGTGAGCACGGCGAAGGTGACCAGCAGGAGGTGGCCGGCGACCATGTTGGCCCAGAGTCGGATGGCCAGCGAGAAGGGCCGCACCACGAAGGTCGACACCAACTCGATGGGGGTCACGATCAGGTAGAGGGCGACCGGCACGCCCGGGGGGAAGAGAGAGTTCTTGAGGTAGCCACCGAGGCCCTGGGACTTGATGCCGACCACGTTGTAGATGCACCACACGACGATGGCGAGGGTGATCGGAACGGCCATGCGGCTGTTGGCCGGGAACTGGATGCCCGGGATGACCTCGGTGATGTTCGAGAAGAGGATGAAGAAGAACATCGTGGTCAGGAAGGGCATGAACTTCCTGCCCTCGGGGCCGATCGTCTCCATGACGATCGACTCCTCGACGAAGGTCACGCCCGATTCCGCGATGTGCTGCACGCCGGCGGGCACCAGAGGGGCGTTCTTACGGCCGGCCACGAGGAAGATGGCCGCGGTGATGACGACCGCCGCCAGGTAGATCAGGACCGTCTTGTTGACGGCGTAGATGGTTCCGTCGAAGAGGATGTCCGGCCACTCGAAGAGGTGGCTGACGGGCGGGAAGTCGAGGGCGAGCACGTTCACGGGTGGTGTTACTCCTGGGGTGACGTGGGATCGGTGGTCGGTTCATCGCCGACCTTCCTGGCCGACGGCGCCAGGCCCGGGTGGGCCAGCGTCATCGAGACCCGCTTGGTCTCCGCTGCAAGGAGGCCGAGGTGGGTGACGATCAGCGTGATGGCGAAGGGTACGGCAGAGAACCAGCCGGTGCTCTTGAACACCAGGGCGATCACGGCGAGCAGGCCGAGTCGGACGACGTAGCCGAGCAGCACGGCTCCGTAGAGGGCATTGAGCGAGATGGAGACGGCGCGTCCGATGATGGCGGCACCGAGGAGGAAGTTACCGGCGACGAGCAGTAGCGCCAGCCCGGCGGACACGGCGCCATTGACACCGCCGATGACGGCTCCGAGGGCGACGAAGGCCGGCGACACCCAGGCGGCGCGTCGAGCGAGGTCGCGGGCGATCTCACGTTCGGGGCCCTCGGCGGGCAGCGCAACGTCGGGGTGCCCGGTCACGGCTCTCATGGGACCAGCGGTCCCCGGGCCTGCCAGGCCTCGCGGCGGGAGGCGGCCTCGCGGTCGAGGTTGATGCGGTAGCCGCGGGCCAACTTCCACACGGAGTAGCAGGCGGTGACCAGCACGAAGGCGACCGTGAACACCGGGGAGGTACCGATCGTGCGGTCGAGGAGCCAGCCCAGCACGCCGAAGATGGCGGGGGTCACGGCGAGCTCGAAGGCGGCCGCGGCGGCATCGCCGAAGCCCTGCTTCAACTCGCGCGCTTCTGCCTGCTGCATCAACGTGGACCTCTGACAAGACGGGGAGGACGTGGGTGCATGAGACGGGAGCGGAAAGCCCCCCTCAGCGCTTGTGAATATATTCTCTATCTCTCGGGAGGGCAACCCCTTCGTCCCCGGCGACCGCGTGACATCCGACCCGTGTGTGGGCTCATCCATCCTCGTCGACGCCCCCTGCTTCCGCTCCCCCACGGGCTCCGGTCCGAAGACGCGGGCGGCCCTCCCGGTAGACGGGGTGGCGGGCCGTGCGTAGTCGGGGGTGCAGCACCGTGAACAACAGCAGGCAGACGGCTGCGATGCCGGTCGGCACGATGGCGTCGCCCTCGCCCGTGTAGGTCGGCCACAGTACGAAGCTCGAGAGCAGCGCCGTCCAAGCCCAGAGGATGAAGACCGCCCGACGGTGTCCGTGACCCAGTTTCATGATCCGGTGGTGTACGTGGTCCTTGTCGGCCTGTGTGACCCGTAGCCCACGGGTGGCGATGCGGCGCACGATGGCGAAGGTCATGTCGAACAGCGGAACCCCGAGGATGAACAGCGGGATGAACAGCGGGGCGAAGAAGAAGAACGACTGGCCCGAGAAGGGGGCGTCGGTGCGGCCGCCCACGGAGACCGTCGATGCCGCCATCAACAGGCCCAGCAACATAGAGCCACCGTCTCCCATCATGATCCGTGCCGGATGGATGTTGTGGGGCAGGAAGCCGACGCAGATGCCGAGGATCAGCACGGCCAGAAGGGCACCGGGGTTCCCCTCGAAGAGGACGCCGGCGTCACCGAGTCGCACCGCGTAGAGCAAGAAAGTGGCGGCGGCGATGCCCACGATGCCCGTCGCCAGCCCGTCGAGGCCGTCGATGAGGTTGACGGCGTTGGCGATGAGCACGACCCACACCACGGTGAACAACGCCGACAGATCCGGTGACAGCAGGATCAGGTCGAGGAACGGGACGCGCAGGACGAGCAGTGAAACCCCGGCCAACGACAGCACGCTGCCGGCGGCGACCATGCCCGCCACCTTCGCCGGGGCCGACACGGGTCGGACGTCGTCGAGCGTGCCGATGGCGCAGACGAGCGTCGCGGCAACCAGCAGTCCGATCATCTCCGTGGGGGTAGCGAAGACCGCCGAGAAGTCGCCGACTCCCCAGGCGACGGCCAGGCCAGCGACAAGTCCAGCCAGCATGGCGAGCCCACCCAGGTTGGGCATGGCGTACTCGTGGACGTGCCTTTCGTCGGGGGCGACGACCAGGCCGGCCCCTACTGCTGCCCGTCGGATGACCGGAGTGGCAAGAGCCGTGGTCAGTGCTGCCGCCACTCCGACGATCAGGTAGGCGGTCGATGCGGGCATGGAATCAGGTGCCGATTCCGGTCCCGTTCGGCCCCGTCGACCTCATCGAACGCTCAGTCGCCATAGGGAGTGAACTTGCCGCACAGTTCGGCGACGTCGGCCCGGACCGCCTCGACGACCGAGTCGTCGTCGCGACCGCGCAGGGTACGGGCCATGAACCCGGCGATCTCGGCCATCTCAGGCTCCTTCATGCCCTGGGTGGTGGTCGACGGGGTGCCGATCCGGACACCGCTGGTCACGAACGGCGAGCGGGGATCGTCGGGCACCGTGTTCTTGTTGAGCGTGATGCCCGCCCGATCGAGGACGTTCTGGGCAACGGCCCCGGTGCACTCCTCGTCGAAGGTGCGCAGGTCGACCAGCATGAGGTGGTTGTCGGTACCGCCGGACACCAGCCGGAAGCCGTGGGAGGCGAGTGCTTCGGCCAGGGCTTGGGCGTTGGCAACGATCTGGCGGGCGTAACCGGCGAACGACGGGTCGGCCGCCTCACGGAACGCCACGGCCTTGGCAGCGATGTGGTGCTCGAGCGGTCCGCCCTGGGTGCCCGGGAAGATGGCCTTGTCGATCGCCTTGGCGTACTCGGCCCGGCTCAGGATGCAGCCACCGCGGGGGCCGCGGAGGGTCTTGTGGGTGGTGAAGGTGACGACGTCGCAGTAGGGCACCGGGTTGGGGTGCACGCCACCGGCGATGAGGCCGGCGATGTGAGCGGCGTCGAACATGAGTATCGCCCCGACCTCGTCGGCGATCTCACGGAATGGTGCGGCGTCGATGGTGCGGGAGTAGGCGGTGGCGCCGGCGACGATCAGCTTCGGGCGGTGGGCCTTGGCCTTGTCGCGCAACTCGTCCATGTCGAGGCGCTCGTCGCTGGCGGTGAGGCCGTACGACACGAACTCGTAGAGCATCGAGCTGGCGTTGACCGGCGAACCGTGGGTGAGGTGGCCGCCATGGTCGAGGCTGAGGCCCAGCACGGTGTCGCCGTGCTCGAGTAACGCCTGGTAGGCGGCCATGTTGGCGTTGGCGCCGGAGTGCGGCTGCACGTTGGCGTGGTCGGCGCCGAACAGGGCCTTGACCCGCTCGCGGGCGAGGTCCTCGACCTCGTCGACGTGGGCGTTGCCGCCGTAGTAGCGCTTGCCGGGATATCCCTCGGCGTACTTGTTGGTGAGTACCGAGCCCGAGGCCTCGAGCACCGCCGGCGAGGCGAAGTTCTCAGAGGCGATGAGCTGGAGGGTGGTGTTCTGTCGCTCGAGTTCGTCGCCGACGTAACCGAACAGTTCGTCGTCGCGGGAGGAGGGCCAGGGCATCGGGGCGCTCAATTCTCGTGGTCGATCGGGTGTCGAGAGGCTAGCGGCCGATGGTGGCGCGCGACGGGGCGGCGATGTCGGTTCGCAACGCCTCGGCCAGGGCATCGACGGCGGCGTCGGGCGGGACATCGGCCCGTTGGGCGAGCACCAGGCGTCGGACGGCGAGCGGCTCGGGTCGGGCGGGGGCGAGCGGCTCGGCGCCGGGCTCGGCCTGGATGGCCGGCAACACCGCCCATCCGAGTCCGAGGCGCACCATCTCCCGCAGCACCTCGGGCTGGTTCGACTCGGCAACCACCTCGAAGCGGGCTCCGGCGCTGGCCAGCGCCGTGGCGATGACGCTGCGGGTGTGCGAGCCGGACGGAAACGCCACCCAGGGACCCCAGGTGGCCGGGGCACCGACGTGGGCGTCGTCGGGGGTGTAGACGAGGAGGGGTTCGTCGAGCAGCGGTTCGGCGACGATGCCGGAAGGGATTTCGGCCGGCTGGACGAGGACGGCCACGTCGAGGTCGCCGCGCACGAGCGATTCGAGCAGCGGGCCCGAGGGGGCCACGGTGAGGTGGAGGTCGACGTCGGGGTGGCCGGTGCGGAAGGCCCGGATGGCGGCCGCCCGGTGGTGGACGGCGACGGCGTCGATGGCGCCGAGGCGCACGCTGCCGGAGGTGCCGGCGCGGCGGGCCCCGGCCCAGCGGGCCAGGTCGCCGGTCGCGGCGACGACCCGGCGGGCGTGGGCGAGCACCTCGGTGGCGTCGGGGCGCAGGAGGGTCTGACGGCCGCGGCGCTCGAACAGCGGCAGGCCCACGCGGCGTTCGAGTTCGGCCAGGCCCTGGGTGAGGGCCGACGGGCTGACGCCGAGGCCGGCGGCAGCCGCCGCCCGGGTGGAGGCGTCGGCGGCAGCCACGAGGTACTCGAGTTGCTGGACGGTGAGGTTGGGGAGCACGGGGAGATCGCGTCGAGCGGCCATGTGGTTCGCCTTCAGATTGATTCAGTGTTTCTGAATCATAGTCAGCAATGCTTCGTCATCCCTTAGTCTCTAAGGATGCCTGAAACCGCTACTCCCTCATCCCCGCGCCACATCGCGCCCGCCACCGGCCGCCTCGGGGTCCTCACACCCGGCCTCGGCGCCGTTGCGTCGACCTTCATCGCCGGCGTGGTCGCCGCCCGCAAGGGACTCACCGCCCCGATCGGCTCGGTCAGCCAGATGGCGCACATCCGCCTCGGCGGCCGCGACGAGGACCGCAACCCGCTGATCCGCGAGTTCGTCCCCCTCGCCGACCTCGACGACCTCGTCTTCGGCGGGTGGGATCCGATTTCGGCCAACGTCCTCGAAGCCGCCCGCACCTGCGGCGTGCTCGAGGAACGCGACCTCGCCCCCCTGTCGGCCGAACTCGAGGGCATCGTCGCCATGGACGCCGTGTTCGACCAGCGCTGGGTCAAGAGGCTCGACGGCGTCCGCGTCAAGCAGATCGCCTCCAAGTGGGAGCAGGCCCAGGCGCTGATCGCCGACATCGAGCGGTTCCGCATCGAGAACGAGTGCGACCGACTGGTCATGGTGTGGTGTGGCTCGACCGAGGCCTACCAGGAGCCCAGTTCCGTCCACGACACCGTCCAGGCGTTCGAGGCCGGCCTGCACGCCGACGACGAGAACATCTCGCCCAGCCAGATCTACGTATACGCCGCCCTCATGAGCAACGTGCCGTTCGCCAACGGCGCCCCCAACCTGTCGGTCGACCTGCCGTGCATGATCGAGCTGGCCACGACCCTCGGCGTGCCGATCGCCGGCAAGGACTTCAAGACCGGCCAGACCCTCATGAAGACACTGCTGGCGCCCGGCTTCAAGGCCCGGATGCTCGGCCTGCGCGGCTGGTACTCGACCAACATCCTCGGCAACCGCGACGGCGAGGTGCTCGACGACCCCGAGAACTTCAAGACCAAGGAGGTCTCGAAGCTCGGCGTGCTCGACACGATCCTGCAGCCCGAGTCGTACCCCGACCTGTACGGCAACATCGACCACGTCGTACGCATCAACTACTACCCGCCCCGTGGCGACAACAAGGAAGGGTGGGACGCCATCGACATCTTCGGATGGATGGGCTACCCGATGCAGATCAAGGTCGACTTCCTATGCCGCGACTCGATCCTCGCCGCCCCGATTGTGCTGGACCTGGCGCTGTTCCTTGACCTGGCCCACCGGGCCGGACAGGCCGGCGTGCAGGAGTGGCTGTCCTTCTACCTCAAGGCCCCACAGGCGGCCACCGACGCCGGCCCCGAGCACGACCTGTTCATCCAGCAGACCAAGCTCAAGAACACGCTCCGCGAGTGGATGGGCGAACAGCCCGTCACCCACTCCGAAGCCGGCTGACCAAGCAGCCCTCAGGCCGGGATGGGTTCCCGGCGCCAGAGTTCCGGGTAGAGGTCGGTGCCGATCCGGTCGCCCGATGACAGGCCCACCTCGGTCATGACGGCCGTGTTGTCGGGGCCCATGCCCTCGGGGCGGAACAGCACCCGCACGTCGTCGCCCAGCCACTGGGTGTTGAACACCTTCAGGTCCCGGTCGGGGGCCAGGTTGCCGGACCCGCCATGGATGATCCGGGCGTTGAACACCAACACGTCACCGGGCTCCATGGCCCATCCGAGGATCTCGTAGGCGTCCCGGTTGCCCTCGATGTCGGGGAACGACATGGTGCCGTCGTCGAACTCCACCCGGTCCCGGTCGTCGCCGGTGAGGGCCCCGAAGTTCTCCTGGCGGAACTTCTGCGTCCAGCGGCGCGACCCGGCCACGAACTCGAGGGCGCTGGCTCGCTCGACGGGCACCAGAGGCATCCAAGCCGAGCAGACGTCGAACCCCTCGACCGACCAGTACGGCTCGTCCTGGTGGAACGGCGTGCGGAACTGCGTCCCGGCGGAGCGCGCGAACACGGCGTCGAAGAAGAAGTTGACGGCCTCGACCTCCATGGGTCGCCCGGCAATCTCGGCCACGTCGGAGCAGAAGGCGAAGTCGCGGTACTCCCGGGTGTGCAGCCACGACTGGCTGTCGTAGAAGGTGGTGCGCCCGTCGGCATCCCGGTCCCAGAAGCGGCTTCGGTCGGACGGCTCGACGATGTTGCGCCCGATGCCGGCCGTCAGCGTGGCGATCCACTAGGACCCGAATGCCTGCCGCAGTCGGACGGCGCCGTCACGCTAGTAGGCGGCGACCAGCTCGTCGGTGACGAGTTCGGCGATGCCCATCGGGCCCCCGTGCCGTTCAGAACCTCTGCAGAGAGCGGCAACGTAGCAGCGACACCCGGTCAGATGTTGGCGTTGCGGTCCTGCCAGTACTCGTCCTTGAGGAGACGCTTGTAGAGCTTGCCGGTGGGGTGGCGGGGCAGTTCGTCGCGGAAGTCGACGCTGCGGGGGCACTTCACGTCGGCGAGGTGCGACCGGCAGTAGGCGATCAACTCGCGTTCGAGCTCGGGGCCCGGGACGGCGCCGTCGGCCGGCTGGACCACCGCCTTGACCTCCTCGCCGAAGTCGTCGTTGGGCACGCCGAACACCGCCACGTCGAACACCGAGGGGTGCATCGTGAGGACGTTCTCGGTCTCCTGGGGATAGATGTTCACCCCACCCGAGATGATCATGTACGCCTTGCGGTCCGTGAGGTAGAGGAATCCGTCCTCGTCGAGCCGGCCCACGTCGCCGAGGGTCGAGAGGTCCTCGCCCAGGCGGGCGGCGGCCGTCTTCTCCGGGTCGTTGTGGTACTCGACCTTGATGTCCGAGCGGAAGTAGATGCCGCCCTCCTCGCCGGCCGGGAGTTCGTTGCCCTCGTCGTCGACGATGACGACCTCGCCCATCAGAGCCTTACCGACCGTGCCCGGATGGGCCAGCCAGTCCTCGGAGTTCGTGAACGTGAGACCGGTGCCTTCGGTGCCGGCGTAGTACTCGTAGATCACGGGTCCCCACCAGTCGATCATCTGGCGCTTCACCTCGACCGGGCAGGGGGCGGCGGCGTGGATGGCGGCCCGCAGCGTCGACACGTCGTACCGGGAGCGGACCTCTTCGTCGAGCTTGAGCATCCGCACGAACATGGTGGGCACCCACTGGCTGTCGGTGACGCCGTGGCTCTCGATCAGGGCCAGGGACTGCTCGGGGTCGAACTTCTCCATCACGATGATGGTGGTGCCGAGGCCCAGGTACCCCATGCAGAAGCGCAGCGGCGCCGAGTGGTACAGCGGCGCCGGCGAGAGGTAGGTGCCTCCCGGCTGCGAGCCGAACAGGAACTGCGCCATCGCCGAGATGGACCCAGCCGTGCCGAGCGGCTCGGGGACCAGCGTCCGCTTGACCCCCTTCGGCCGGCCGGTGGTGCCCGACGAGTAGAGCATGTCGGTGCCGCTCACCCAGTCGGGATCGCCCTCGGAGGACTGGGCGGCGACGGCGTCCTCGAAGGGGGCGTGGTCGGGCAGTTCGCCGCCGATCGAGAAGCGGACCTCGACGTTCGGCGTTGCAGCGGTGACCTCGGCCAGCACGTCCTCCTTGTAGGGGGAGGTGACGAACACGCGGGCGCCGCAGTCGTCGACGATGTAGGCCAGCTCGTCGGCGGTCAGCCGGGATGAAACCGCCGTGTAGCGGAGGCCTGCGTAGTGGGCGCCCCAGGCCAGCGGCAGGAACTCGATCCGGTTCTCGAGGCAGAAGGCGATGTGGTCGCCGAACCCCAGCCCGAGGCTGTGGAACAGGTTGGCGATACGGCAGGACTGCTCGTGGAGTTCGCCGAAGGTCATCGTCTCGCCGGAACCGGCCATGACGATGGCGGGACGGCCGGGGTCCTTGGCGGCCCAGTGGCCCGGGTACTCGGTCAGCGTCGGTTCGGAGGCGGAGGTGTCATCGCTCATGATGCCGGACCGTACCGCCGGACGTCGGGTGGGACCGAGACGGGTGCGACCCGGGTAGGCCGTCACACGGGGCGCCTACTCTTTGGTCCGACATGAAGACGACCTTCACCTTCACCGCCTACGGGGCACACGCCACCGCCGCACTTGCCGAAGCCATCACAATGGCCAAGGGCGGCGACCCGCTGGCTCCCGTCACCGTGGTGGTGCCGTCGAACCTCGTGGGCGTCTCCGCTCGGCGCACGCTGGCCGCCGGCTCGCCCGCCGGGCTGGCCGCAGTCCGCTTCGAGACCGTCCTGGGCCTGGCCCGCCTGCTGGCCGGGCCCTCGCTTCCCGGCGAGCGCCGCCGCGTCACCGACCCCGTCGTGGGTGCTGCAGTGCGGTCCGTCCTCGCGGCGTCGGCCGACCTCCTGCGGCCGGTCGCCCGCCATCCCGCCACCGAACGGGCGCTGGTCCGGGTCCACCGCGAGTTACGCGAACTCGACGACCACGCCCTCACGGCACTGGCCGACACCGGTCCGCGGGCCACCGAGGTGGTGCGGCTGCATCGAGAAGTCCACGACCGCCTGGCCGACCGCTACGTCGACGAGGTCGACCTGCACCGGGCTGCTGCAGCCACCGTCGCCGCCGGTCACCCCCTGCTCGACGGGCTGGGCGCTGTCGTGCTCCACCTCCCCGACCGACTCCCGGCGTCGGGCCTCGCACTCGTCGAGGCACTGGCGGCCAATGGCCCGGTCGCCGTCGTCGTCGCCCACACCGGCGACGCCGAGGCCGATGCGCCCCTGCGCCACCTGGTCGGGCGACTGGGCGGCACACTCCCCACCGAACCACCTGCAGTGACTGCGTCACACCTGCTGGTGCGTTCGGTCGCCGACCCCGACGAAGAGGCACGGCTGGCGGTCCGTGAGGTGCTCGCCGGGGCGAGGGCCGGCATCGCGTTCAATCGCATGGCGATCGCCCACCCGGGCAACGACCGCTACGCCCGACTGCTCCACCAGCACCTCGCTGCCGCCGATGTTCCGTTCAACGGCGTAGCCGGCCGGCGACTGGGAGAGTCCCTCACCGGGCGCACCCTGCTGGCACTGCTCGCCCTCCCCGACCACGACCTCGCCCGGACCGCCGTCATGGCGGTGCTGTCCTCGGGGGCCATCCTCGGCATCG
>Ga0315329_10000031_pt1 | contig 56682 bp, 55 predicted proteins | sample M150032315metaG_FD_203459 | JGI IMG/M metagenome (GOLD analysis project Ga0315329, IMG submission 203459) | Ammonia-oxidizing marine archaeal communities from Monterey Bay, California, United States - M1 500m 32315 | ecosystem: Environmental > Aquatic > Marine > Coastal | place: USA: California...
TATTGCGCCGAAGGCGACCTCGAAACTTGCGACGAGCTCTACCTGATCTCACCATTTGGCTCTGAATACGAAGACTTCGGCAGTTCGTGCGGCAGCACCCGGGAACCGACCTACGGCGGATGCGTTCCGGAGGCCACAAGCTACGGCGACGACGCGTACCTCGACCGCGTCCACGACGACTGCGCCGAAGGCAACCTCTACGCCTGCGACGAACTCTTCACGATCTCACCATTTGGCTCTGAATACGAAGACTTCGGCAACTCCTGTGGCGGTCTCGCCACCGAAGAGCAGTTTGGTTTCTGCACCGAAAACCTCGGCACCTGAGCACGACACGCTGGGGACAGACCCAGCGAGTCTTCGTCAAGGACTAGAGATCATCTCGCTCAGCGGCAGGACGATCGAGCTGGAACGCAGCGTGGAGCGCGGCTACGGCCGCCTCCGCCTGTGCTTCGCGCACCACACACGAGATCCGAATCGCTGAGGTCGAGATCATTTCAATGTTGATCCCGGCATTCGACATCGTCTCGAACATGGTGGCGGCCACACCCGGGTTGGTCTGCATGCCTGCACCGATCAAACTCACCCGAGCAATCTCGGGGTCAGCGATGGTTCCGTTGGCACCGAGCTCCTCGAGCAGGTGATCGACGGTGGACCTCGCTGCATCGATCTGTTCGTGCGGCAACGTAAAGCTGATGTCGGTTCGGCCGTCCTCGGATACGTTCTGCACGATCATGTCGACGTTGACGTTGGCGTCAGCGAGGCTTCGGAACAGCCGAGCGGCGATGCCCGGTCGGTCAGATACCCCCGAGACGGTCATCTTTGCTTCGCTGGTGTCGTGGGTGACAGCCGAGATGATGGCGCGTTCCATGGATTCCTCCTGAGTGACCCAGGTGCCAGGCACCCAGCTGAAAGCGCTACGGACGTGAAGCTTCACGCCGAAGCTGCGAGCAAGCTCAACCGAACGCATGGCCGGCTTAGGGCAGCCAGTGGCGGTCATCTCGAGCAACTCGTCGAATGAGATCTGATCCATCTTGCGAGCGCCGGCCACGAGCCGCGGATCGGTGGTGAAGACGCCAGGGACATCGGTGTAGAGCTCGCAGGCATCCGCACCAAGCGCGTGGGCAAGCGCGACCGCCGTCGTATCGGAGCCGCCTCGCCCGAAGAAAGTAACGTCGTTGTCGCTCGACACGCCCTGGCTACCACCGACGACCGGGATCTTGCCCGCCTCGATTGCGGCCTTGATCCGATAGGGATTGACATCGAGGATCTTGGCGTTGCGATGGGTGGTGTCGGTCAGAAACCCAGCCTGGCTGCCAGTGAACGAATCCGACTCGATACCGAGCTCATGCAGCGCCATCGAAACAAGGGCGCATGCCTTGCGCTCGCCGCCAGTGAGGAGCATGTCCATCTCGCGTCCCGGCTTGGTTGAGGAAACCTCGTCGGCGAGCCGGAGAAGCTCATCAGTCTCCTTGCCCATAGCCGAGATGACGAGCACAACCTGATCGCCACGCTTGCGGCAGCGGGCCACATGGTCGGCTACCTCGCGAATGCGATCTGGATCCCCGACGGAGGTACCGCCGAACTTCTGAACGAGCAATGCCACGAGCATTCAGGTTATCGGACTCACCCTGGCTGCAAGACCGAGTTTGGATACTGGGGTCTGCGACGTCCTGGCTTGTTCATTTTCCCCGCCTATTCTGGTGCCGGGTTACAGTGCCGTATCCTTGAACTCGCCGGCACCACCACCGAACTGCTCCAGCAGCTCATCCGCAACGAATGCGTCAACGACGGCTCGAAGGAGTCGGGCCACGAACTGCGCTCGGTCGACACCCTGCAGGGCTTCCTTGAAGGCGGCGGGCTGGACATCCAGCGCTTTGAGCCCGCGCCAGGGCGCGGCTCGCTCGTCGCAAGAATCGAAGGCAGTGATCCGAGCGCTCCATCGCTGTGCCTGATGGGCCACACCGATGTCGTGCCCGTCAATGAGGCGGGATGGGATCACGACCCGTTCGGTGGCGAAATCATTGGCGACGAGGTCTGGGGCCGGGGCGCCATCGACATGTTGAACCTCACATCATCCATGGCGGTGGCGTTCAAGAACCTCGCAGCCACCGGCTACAAGCCGAAGGGCGACCTCATCTACTTCGCCGTTGCTGACGAAGAGGCCGGCGGTCACTGGGGCGCGGAGTGGATGCTCGAGAACGAGCACGATGCGGTCATGGCCGACTACGTCCTCACCGAGATGGGTGGATTCGGGTTCAGCCATGACAACGGCCGTTCGGTACTGATCAATGTGGCGGAGAAGGGAGCGGGGGGCGTACGCCTCACTGTGCGTGGAACGCCTGGTCATGGCTCAATGCCACTCAACGCCGACAACGCCTTGCTGAAGGCAGCCGAGGTTCTCCGTCGGCTCGGTGGACATCGCCCCACCCCCCAACTCGACGACCTTTGGGTTGGACTCCTTGATGCACTCGGCATGGAGGGCGACATGCGTGCAGCCCTCATGGACCCCGAGCGCGTATGGGACACCGCTGTCGCGCTCGGTGACCTCGGCGGCAAAATGCTGCACGCCTGTTCACATATGTCGATCTCGCCCAACATCGTCCAAGGCGGTCAGAAGATCAACATGATTCCCGATGCCGTACACATCGATGTCGACATTCGCACCTTGCCAGGCCAGGACACGAACTATGTCCGCGCCGAACTGGAAGCCGCCATCGGCGACCTCGCCGATCAGGTCGACATTGAGGTCCTCAGCGATCGGTCGGCAAGCCGTTCACCGCACGACACCCCGATGTGGGGCGTGATCGAGTCCGCGGTGAAGGCCGCTGACCCTACCGCTCGTGTCCATCCTGGCTTGATCGTCGGCGGGACCGACGCCCGCTACTACCGTCCGCACGGCGCAACGGTCTATGGGGCCGGCATCTTCTCCCCCAGCATCGATATGGCCGACTTCGGTAGCCGCTTCCACGGCAACAATGAACGCATCGACCTCGAGTCGCTGCGGCTAGTCACCGATTTCTGGGGTCGCATCGTCCGCGGTTTCGACGAAACCGGCCGGCCCTAGCCAAACATCGCATCCGGGCGCGAATCCCGGCGTGTCTTAGTCGCCGGCGATGGCGCGAGACTCGCGAGATGCCGAGGCGTAGATGCCCTTGCTCATCAGGCTGAACTCAGCATCACGACGGGCCTGATAGATCTCCGCCCGCACCCCGTGGGCCGAAACAGACAAGGGGTCCGCCTGAACAGCCAACTCGATCAACTGGCAGGCCAACCGCAAGTCCCCAGAGTCAGCAACCTCCGTTGCCCGCGCCGTCATAGCATCAGCACCTCCGGCCAGGTTCACGACCTCAGCGGCAAAGACCGACTCCGGGGCGGGCTTGAGGTTTGCCGGGTTCTTGTCCCACCAGCCTCCGTACAAACGCCACAAATTGCGCACGACGAACTCGGGCTCGTCATAGACCGGTTGCATCCATGGACGGGCCAGCAGGTCGTCGGGAACGGTAACGGAGTGAATAATCGCATCGAGCGACTCGCCCGCGTTCATCTTCTCGAGGGTGTCTTTAACGAGGATTTCCAAAGAGGTTGCAAGATCGCTGAGGACGCGATCAATGCGCTCCTTGCCCTGCACGGGCAGGCCGTGAGCGGGAAACAGCCACTCGGCGTCATAGCTCTGCATCTCGCGCAGCGCGGCCGCCCACTCCAGAGGGAAGCGCTGAACCTTCTGCGGATTGCCGCAGTTCGGGAAGACCCAGGTGACCAGGTCACCGACGCACAGCGCTTTCGACGAGGGCACCCACGCCCAGAGGTGATCGTCGGTCTCACCCTTGGCATGGTGCAATTCGAAGTCGACGCCGCCGACCGAGAGATCGTGGCTCGAGACAAATGTCTGATCCGGCCAGAGCACGTCCTCGGGCAGGAACCGTGGACCACCGGCAAGCCCTATTCCATTCGCTCGGCTGATGCCGCCGAACTGACGAGCGTTGATGTCTGAGTTATAGCCATCGGTCAGGACATAGCGGTCGAATCGAGCGGCGACCGCTTCATGCCCAACAACGCTCGGTCCCGCATAGCCGCGTCGATCGGCATCGGCGGCGATATCACCGCTCCCGCCGACATGATCGACGTGTCCGTGGGTGTAGACCAGCGAATGCACCCGCTCAGTCGACCACGTCCTCATCGATGTGACAGCTTCCTCGCCGGTCATCTTCCCTGACGAGTCGAAACACACCAAACCCTCCTCGGTGCGGAAGCTGTAGACATGGCTGAACGACTCGACGATCGAGATGTCGGGTGCCAGTTCTGTCAGCTGCTGCGTCACCCGATTGACTCGCTCGTCGTGCTCGCCGGCATCCACAATCCGGCTAGAGAGCTCAACAGGATTCTTGGTGGTGATAGGGAGTTTGCGTTGCAGTTTGCCGATCATGGTCCAACCGTAGACCAAGGTTACGACAACCGACTTGCCCTTCGTTTTCGCAGGGCTGTGACCTCGGTATCGGCACTCAGCGGCTAAAGAAGAGTTCGATGCTTCGTTCGCCGTCGACTCGTGGTTCGCCCCGCCAGACCAGATCAGCTCCCTCAATCCCGCTGACCAACTCGTCCTGAAGATCAAAAAGAATCACGAGCTGGCGTTCATCGACATAGGCGGACGTGTGAGCGACCTGATCGATGTAGCCCAGATCCGTGAGCACGTCGCTGGAGCGGGGCACAAGGTCTCGAAGCGGCGAAGGATCAAGGACCGAGCCGCGCTTGGCAAGGCCGATTCGCTGCCATGTCGGCTTGTGGTTGCGCCGGCGCAACCCAGCATTTCGTAGCCGGCGAACGAGCACACGACTGTCGAGGAGCTCCGCGCCGAGGTCGATGGCCCGCCTGAGATCGGCGGCTTCGATGTCGTAGTGATCGCCTTGGAATCCGAGCCGCCGCTTGCCGACTCGTCTGGCGAACTCATGGAGTTCGTCATATGACTCGTCGCTCACCAGATGTGCCCATTTCGCACCGCGCCACTCCCAGACAGCAGCATCAACGAGCACAGTCATGTCCGCACGGTATCGCCACTGGCCGGCGCGGTCGCGACGACCGGCGCCGACGTGAAATACTGCTTAGGTGATGGATGCAAGCACCGACGAGGTGTTGTTGCGCGTTCCGGCCCGGTCTGAATATGGCCGGATCGTTCGTGTGGGTGCTGCCGCGCTCGGGTTGCGCCAAGGTATGTCCTTCTCTGAGATCGATGATCTTCGTCTGGCGATCGACGAAGCCGTCATCTTGCTCCTTGACGGGATCGAGGGCGGCGAGCAGACCGAGCAGGAGATCCGGGTCGTGTTTCGGATCGACCGCGGGGCCCTAGAACTCCATGCTGAGCGGTCGGTCGAGGCCGCACTCGACAACGCCGCCGTTCACCGGTTCGACGCGATCACGGCCGGATTAATCGACGACTACGATCTCGACCAAGAGCGAGGCTGGGTCCGTGTCCGCAAAATCGCCGGTGCTGACGACGACTGATCCACCGGGCTATCGACCCGTCGACCCGAAGCCCTTGTCCCCGCGCGAGCTCTCGTCGAGGTCATCGACTTCCACGAAGTTCACGTGCTCAACTGCTTGTACGACGAGTTGAGCGATTCGCTCACCGCGAGTGACCGTGAAATCGACCGTGGGGTCGTGATTGATCAAGCAAACCTTCAACTCGCCGCGATAGCCAGAGTCGATGAGCCCGGGGGTGTTGAGACAGGTGACACCATGCTTGAACGCGAGCCCACTCCGGGGCTGAACGAAACCGGCATAGCCCTCCGGTAGCGCGATGGCGACGCCTGTCGGCACCAGGGCACGGCCGCCCGCAGCTACGAGCGTGACGTCCTCGCGCGCCAATAGGTCAATACCGGCATCACCCGGGCGGGCATACGCCGGGAGCGGTAGATCGGGGTCAAGACGAAGGACAGGCAAATCGAGCACAAAGCGAACGTAGTCGACGGCGGCGTCTACCCTGAGATCATGCTCGCATGGATGGATCTTGAGATGACTGGACTGGAGCCAGGCCGACACGTGATTGTTGAGATTGCGACCCTGCTCACCGATGACAACCTTGAGTTGATTGCCGAGGGGCCCGACCTGATCGTCCATGCCACCGAGGCCGAACTCTCCGAGATGGACGACTTTGTCACCAATATGCACACCCGTAGCGGGCTGCTCGAGGCAATCAAGACATCGACGATCTCCCTCGAAGAAGCGGGCGCCGCCACACTCACCTTCCTCAAAGAACACATTCCCGAGGCTCGTACCGTTCCCCTCTGCGGAAATTCGATCGGCACGGATCGGCGGTTTCTCGCCGAGTACCTCCCCGAAATCGAGGACTACCTGCACTACCGATCGATCGACGTCTCGACGTTGAAGGAACTCGCCCGCCGCTGGAGGCCAGACGCATTCGCCGGCGCCCCGAAGAAAGCGGGCGGCCATCGGGCTCTCGATGACATTCGTGAGAGCCTCGACGAGCTCCGCCACTATCGCGCCGCGCTGTTTGAAAATCCCGCGCTTCTCGCGGATGAGGGTCCGACCCCGTAACCTCAGAGGGGTCATGGGGCAGACATACACAAAACAAGAGCAAGAGCCAGCGTCCGAGGACGTCATTGAGGTTGCGCCTGGGATTCTTCGGATGCAGCTACCGATCTCGATGCCTGGTCTCGGTCACGTCAACTGCTACGCCCTGATCGATGGCGACGGCGTCGCCTTGGTCGACCCCGGCCTTCCCGGGGACGACTCGTGGGATGCGCTGATGCGCCGCCTCGCGCAGGCTGAGATCCCTCTCGAACGGGTCCACACCACGATCATTACCCACTCGCACCCAGACCACTATGGCGGCAGCGCTCAGCTGCACGAAGTAGCAGGTGCTGAGATCCTGACGCATGAGAGCTTCGTGTCGTTCTCGTCTGAGGCGAGTGATGACATGGGGACCGAGGCGCTCGATATGAGCGACGACGAAATACTCCAACTGTGGAAGACCCGCATGGAGGCCGAACAGACGGCGTGGGGCACAAACCGGGAGGCGCCGCCTGATGAGGCGCTCCTCCGATTCATCCGCGAGGGGGCACGCAGCGGCCAGCGTTTCCTGACCCCTGCCCCCACTATCCGAGTCGCCGACAACGCCGCTATGCGATTCGCGGGCCGCGACTGGTTCTGCGTCCACACGCCCGGCCACACCATCGACCACCTCTGCTTGTGGGACCCTGAGCAAGGCGTGCTTCTGTCAGGCGACCATGTGTTGCCGACCATCACGCCGCACATCGCGGGGAGCCCCGACCTCGAAGATCCTTTGGCCACATTCTTCGCTTCCCTCGACCGCGTCGCCGCACTCGAAGGAGTCACCGCTGTCCTCCCCGCACACGGTCATCCAATGGACGAGGCCGCGCAACGCTGTGGCCACATCAAAGTCCACCACGACGAGCGTCTCGACGTACTCCGCGACGCGGCAGAGGGCCTCGGCGACGCACCGGTCGACGAGTGGATGAAGGTGTTGTTCCGTGAGCGTTCGTGGGGCGGCATGGCCGCAAGCGAGACATATGCTCACCTCGAGCATCTCCGGATACTCGGTGAGGCTGCCACGCGTCGCGATACTGAAGGCCTGCTCTTCTATGAAATCGGCGCCACCTAGCGACGAGCGCTAGAGCGGTCTTACCCGGGCAACAGACCCGGCCTTGCCGTTTGCCAATAGCCAGGTGTCGACGCCGCCCTCGGCTGGCTGCCACCACAGTTCGGTATCGAAGCCAGGCTCGATGCCCGGGCCGTGCTCGAGTTCAGCGCGGATGGCCTGGCGTGGTCCGTCGATGCGACTGAGCGCTTCCTCGACCGGTCCCCACTGGGCAGCATTATTCACATGTCCAAGAATGTCGAAGTCGGTAAAGCGCAATGGCCAAGGCTCAACGTTGGCACCCTCGCCTGGGCTGGTTGAGAGTGCATGTCGAGCGCTCACTTGCCGCTCGCCTGCCGTCGGTCCATAGATGTCGAAGAAATCAGAATTGAGTGCCTTCGGGCGACCCGTCTGACCGTCGACATAGATCCAGATGGTGACCGCTTCGATGTGCGCACCCTCCGTGCCGTGCAGCGATGTTCGGCGCTCCGCCCAACGACTCCCATGTCCGCTACACCAGGTCGCGGCGTTAACCCATTCCTGGAACACCGGTGCCATATGGACTTCGAGCATCACTCGCCGCACAACCCAGGCCATAGGATCGGTCAGGTTGGAGTCGGCAGAGTCCTCTCGGGCGACGTCCTGCAGATAGCGAACGGCTGCATCGAGGCGGCACCGACCCGTTGCGTCGACATCGCCGAGGCGGATACGGCGACCATCTTCGAAGACCCGACCCGTCGCCGGTCGCTCCGTAATCTCAGCTGCCCCCGGTTCGGCCATGCGGGGACGGTAGCAGTCGCCTCTCAGGTCGTAACACCGGACATGTGATTGACGCCGATATCGACAGGATCCACGGTCCTCAGGCGACCGCTATCGAGAAATTCTCAAATACTCGGCCACTGCTGTTTCCCTTGGAATGGCAGGCCAGTCCCCGTCTCCAACGTGGGTACTCGGCGACAATTCCAGTTTATTCGGTTGACGAATGGCGTGAAGTCCGCCACCGTGTTCGGACCGGACATTCCGGCCGCATCTCAAGGAACCGACGACATGTTGCACCTTTCGTGCCTCGAGCATCACATTGCCACTCAGGCAGATGCTCGCGCCCGCATGAATGTGCACGTGGGTTCTGGGTTTACCGGCATCTGGTTCACGACCACCAAGCCGTATACCCACCAGCGGCCCTCCGGCGCTCCCCCTGGCTGACCAGCCACTACACAGGGGAACCGCACCGAGGCCGCCAGAAATGGCGGTCTTTCTGCTTTTCCCTCTGCCACAACCACCCCAGCGCACAGCCAAATTCATGCTCACAATTCAGGAAGGAGACGAGATCATGGGACTCCTCGTCGCAACAGAACCCAAACCAATCGAGATGGCTCTTACCGAAACGTGGGATGACCACTCTTCGTGCCGCACCGTTCCGAATGCTGCAGATCTGTTCTTCAGCGAGGACCTCGGCGAAATCTCCGCGGCAAAGCGAGTATGCGTATCGTGCCCGGTGCTTGCACCATGCCTCGAAGCAGCCCTCGACCGTGGCGAACCGTGTGGCGTGTGGGGCGGTCAGCTCTTTATGAACGGCAAGATGCTCGCTATCAAGCGGCGTCGGGGCCGTCCTCGCAACAACCCCCGTCCCGAGGATCAGATGCCTGTCATCGCGATCCCAGCCCACCTCACCGCGGTCGCTGAACGGCTGACGGCTTAAACCTCCTCCCCCAAAAAACGGTGCCGCCCTTGGTGCTCCCCCTAGATCCGGGCAACGGCTTACGCGAGCCCCGATCTGACCGCCATCGGCGGCACCGTGTCAGACCCCGGACCCCAACTCGGGGCCTGCCGGCCGTTCCCATCTCCGACCCTGCGTTACTTCACTGCCACGAAGTGCCCCTGAGGGGAACTCGGCCGGGGGCCATTTCGTTGGGAAGGGGAGGGCCCTCAACCGGGTTTTGCCACTATCAATCCCGGTACTGTTCTCTCAGGAGATTGTTGTGCGACGCTTCCCCCACCCCACATTCCGCCGACGACTGGCCGCCACCCTCGCCGCCGTCGCCCTCACTACCGCCGCATGCGGTAGTGGTTCCAATGACAGCACCGGCGTCATCAACCTTGGCGACGACGGCCTCGCTCCCGCCCTTGACGACATCCAGTCCGATGCGGCCGTCGATTCCGACGTCAACATCGAGTTCACTATGTTCGATGGCGGCACGCGCAACTTCACCAGTTATGCGGGCACTCCGCTCGTCATCAATTTTTTTGCCCGCACCTGTCCGGCATGTGTCGCGGAGATGCCCGAGTTTCAAGAGGTGTCCAGCACGCTCGGCGACACCGTGAACTTCGTCGGCATCTCCACCGACCCCCGCCACGAGGATGCCCAAATCCTGATCGAAGAAACCGGTGTTACCTACGACCTGGGCTGGGACCCCGCCGGCGATCTGTTCGCTGAATTCGGTGGGTTCGCCATGCCCACCACCGTGTTCGTTTCGTCTGATGGCACCGTCATGGAGGTCTGGTCAGGTGTGCTGACCGCCGCCACCCTCACGGCGAAAATCCAGGAGCTCACGTAATGAATCTCGAGCAGTTTGCGTTCCCCTTTAGCGTGGGGATGCTGGCCGCGTTCAACCCGTGCGGGTTCGCCATGCTGCCGACCTACCTCGGCTACTTCATCGGCACCGACACCCCCGATAGCACGCGCTTGAAGGCCGTCACGCGTGGCCTCTGGGTCGGCACGATGCTCACGGTCGGCTTCATCGCCGTGTTCGGCAGCCTCGGTGTTCTGATCTCACTGTTCCTCAACACGGGAACCGTCGTCAGATATGTCGGCTACATCACTGTTTCACTCGGCCTGCTGCTCATCCCTATGGGGATCGCAATGGCCCTGGGCCGGCAGATCACTCTCAGCCTCCCGAAGATGAACAAAGGCACCGACAGCCGCGAGTCGAGCTCGATGTTCCTTTTCGGCGTCTCGTACGCCGTCGTGTCGCTGAGCTGCACGATCGGCCTGTTCATCCAGGCGGTGAGCAACGCATTCACCACCGACGGGGTCTGGAATGGCGTTGGCAGTTTTGTCGCCTACGCCGTTGGCATGGGCGCCGTGGTCCTCTTCTTGACGGTCAGCCTGGCCCGAGCAAAGTCCAACGTTGCGGCCAACATGCGCCGCTTCCTTCCCCATATGAGCAAGGTTTCCGGCTTCGTTCTCTTGATCGCCGGTTTCTACCTGATCGACTATGGCATCTGGGAAATTCGGATCCTCGACAACCCTCGTGCCGGCAACGTGCTCGTCGATAAGTTCTTGGAGTTCCAGGGGGCTGTCGCCACCTGGATCAACAACACCACACCAGAGCGACTCGGCGTCGTGAGCGTGCTTGGTGTTGCACTGGTGTTGCTGCTGGCATGGCGAGAAGACAATCCGTCCGAAGCCGCGAAGCGCAGGTCGGTCACCGCGGTCTTTGCACTCGCCTGCCTCTATGTCGAACTCAAAAACGACTGGGACTTCGCAGTCCTACCACTGTGGCGCTTCACGACGAACTGGCCCGCACGCATCATCAACTGGTTCGATGATCTCATCCGCTGGGGTGTTCCGCTCGAGGCGCTGTTCGTCGCTTTGGTGGTCTGGCGGGTATGGGCGCACGTTGGTCGCTATCGTCGCACCAATGTTTCGGTCACTGCTGGCGCGTCCTGAGGTCAGTGAGATCTGCGAAATCCGTTCAACCTTCGGGTTGATGGCTTTTCACGGCGGAAACCTTGAGCGCGCCACAGATGTCATCGCGGCCGAGGTCGCGGAGCGCACCGGGTCCTCATTTTACGGGGTCATCCAGGCGTCGCCGCTACGCCAGCACATCCCGTCCACCTTGTTCGATCCGTCGCACTCAGATGCACTCGCGAGCTTTGTGGGCCATGTCGACACGGTGGTCGCAATCCATGGTTACGGCCGAGACGATCGCTTCTGGGATGTGCTTCTTGGCGGACGCAACCGCGAGTTGGCCGGCCATATCGCCGGTCATCTGCGGGGTGGATTGCCCGACCAGTACGGCATCGTCGATGACCTGAACGAGATCCCGAAAGATCTTCGTGGCCAGCACCGTGCGAATCCGGTCAACCTCCCCCCGAAAACGGGTGTGCAGATCGAACTTCCACCGCCCATTCGGTGGAATAAGGAAGCCACAAACTGGAGCGACCATGAGGGAACACCCCGTGCGCCTCAGGTGGCGATGTTGATCGACGTCCTCACTGCGGCAATCCTCAGCTGGGACTGACCGGCCACAGCCGCCCACGCCATCGACGCTGGATCTCACCGTTACTTGAGGGGCGCCATCGGAGGTTCCACTCACCAGGTTCAGGCTTCAATCGGTCGCCACGAGACAAGGTTGGAGCGTCCAGTATCTCGCAAGCAAGAATCTGGGAAGCAAGAGTTAGGGCGCAAGGCGTTCGATGATCCAGGCGTCGCCGTTACGTCGGTACCGAACTCGATCGTGAAGGCGGCTCGGACGACCCTGCCAGAACTCGATCTCTTGATGACCGACGAGATAGCCGCCCCAGTGCGGGGGACGAGGCACCTCATCGGGGAATCGGCGTTCGACATCAGCCACAATGGCTTCGAGCGACTCCCTACTGGAGAGGATGCTCGACTGCTCGCTGGCCCAGGCACCGATCTGGCTACCACGGGGTCGGGTGGCAAAGTAGGCGTCAGACTCGTCATCGGGCAGATGCTCAACCTCGCCGACAACGCGAACCTGCCGCTCTAGATCGTGCCAAACAAAGCTGAGACTGGCCCGCTTGGTGGCATCGAGGGCACGACCTTTGTCACTCAAACGGTTGGTGAAGAAGGCGAAGCCCCGGTCGTCGAGCCCGCGCAGCAATACCGCCCGGGTCGCCGGCCACCCGTCGGCATCGGTCGTGCCCACCACCATGAGCCCCGGATCGCGCGGCCCAGTTGCCGCCCACGCATCCATCCACGCCCGGAACTGCACGATCGGATTCGGATCGACGTCGCCAATATTGAGGCCGGCTTGTTCGTACTGATGACGGATCATGGTCAGGTCCATGGCCAGACTCTACGGTGCGGGGGTGAACAGAGCCGCCCCATATGTCGCCGTAGGCGGGGTCGCGGGCTCGTTGGCTCGTTGGCTCGTACTGAATGCCATGGACCGGCCAACCCTCGCATTGCTGATCGTGAACGCAGTCGGCTCGGCCCTTCTCGGGGTAGTCGTTGTTCGCTGGCCGCGCGCCGATGAGCCAGAGCGGCTTGCGCTCGGTGTCGGGTTCTGCGGCGGTCTCACCACATTCTCGTCGTTTGCGCTCGATGTGGCATGGCGCCTTGAACACTCCGACATCAGTGGGGCTACCGCCGTGACCGTCAGCTCGTTGGTGCTGGCAATCCCGGCGTACCTGCTTGCCCGACGTGTCGCTCAACGACCAGAGATCTCGACATGACCGCTGTCGCATTTTGTGCCCTGGCGGCCTGCGGCGCTGTGACGCGATGGAGGGTAGGAGCTGTGCTCCCCCGACCGTTCGCCACATTGCTCGTCAACATCATCGGAGCGTTCCTGCTTGCTGCTCTCGTAGACTCACAAGGCGGGAGCGATACAGCCGTCGGCGTGGGCGGAATCGGCGCGCTCACCACCTTCTCGACGTTGGTAGACGATCTGGGGGCCCTCTGGGCCATCCGTCGCTGGCACGCTGTTGCCTACGGCGCGGTAACCATCGTCTTCGGCGTCGGAGCGGCCTGGATCGGTCTTCAGATCAGCTGACGCGAGATGCCACGCACCACAAGCCCGTTCCAGCTCGGCCCGCACTAGCGGCCCACGTTCCCGGCAAGGCTTCGACGACCTCCTCGGGCATGAGATGGATCGGCGTGCGTTCGGCTCCGGTATTCACCCAGACCAGCTGACCGTTCTGTGTGAGTACGCGTGCAATCTCTGCCGGGAACAGCAACATATTGACCAGCACCAGGGTGTCGGCCGAGTCGGTTCGGAGCGGGAGGGTTGACGAATCACCCTGCACTCGAGCGCCGGCGCTTGCCGGTGCATGAAGGAGCATCTGGAGTGACAGGTCGAGGGCGACTACGTCGTCAAAACGCTCGGCAAGTTGCTGAGTCCCCATGCCCGAACCGGATCCAACCTCGACAACTCGACCATCACGCACATCACCCCGTGTAAGGGCATCCGTGATGGAGGCCCGACGTTCAACGCTGTCGTGGCTAGCGGTCCAACCGGCGGCCATGGAGTCGAAGAGTCCAGCCACCTTACGCCTGCGTTGCTCGTCCCATCCGCCGTCGAACGCCACCTGCTTGGTGACCTTTCGCATCGGGTGCTCGTCGCCCTCAGGTGGACCGGCGCGGACTGTGCCAGGCGCGTCGTGGAGCCACAAGACCGTGCCCGCCATCAAGAAGGACCGGGGATTTCGGTCATGCCGTTGAGGTAGGGGAGAAGAACTTCAGGCATTCTGATCGATCCATCGGCCTGGCGATACGTTTCAACAATTCCCGCCCAAACGCGAGGGACAGCCAGGCCCGACCCGTTGAGCGAATGCACGAACCTGGTGCCCTTCTGACCTTTAGGACGGTAACGGATGTTGGCGCGGCGGGCCTGATAATCGGTGCACCATGAGACCGATGAAACTTCGAGCCATCGGTCGGCTCCAGGGGCGAAAACTTCTATGTCGTAGGTGCGGGCACCCGCACCGCTGATATCGCCACAGGCAAGGTCGAGCACCCGGTGCGCTAGTCCGAGATCGCGAATGGCGCTCTCGGCACGACCAAGGATCTCCATGTGCATGTCCTGGGCCTGATCCGGCGTGCAGAACGAATAGAGCTCGACCTTGTCAAATTCGTGCACCCGAAGCAGACCGCGGGTGTCGCGGCCTGCCGAACCGGCTTCGCGGCGATAACAGGACGTGTGCGCCATCAAGCGCAAAGGAAGCTCAGCCTCGTCGAGGATCTCCCCGGCCACCATCGACGTGAGCGGAACCTCGGCGGTAGGAATCGCCCAGAGGTCGTCCCGTTCAAGGTGATAGGCGTCATCAGCGAACTTGGGTAGGTGACCCGTCCCGATCATCGTTTCGGTCTTCACCATGGTCGGAGGACGAACTTCCTCGAATGCATCGCGGTTGCGGTCCAGCCCGTACGAAATCAGGGCGCGCAGCAAATGCGCACCATGGCCGCGATACATGGCGAACATCGAGCCCGACATCCGAACGGCGCGGTCAACGTCGAGAATGCCGAGCTCCTCACCAATCTCCCAATGGGGGATCTTCTGATGGTCCGCGTAGCTAGCCGGATCGAAGTCCTCGACACGAACTTCGATGTTGTCGTCCTCGGTCAAGCCGTCGGGGGCTTCCGGCGACGGCATGTTGCTGACGTGCAGAAGTAGGGTCCGGATCTGGTCTTGGAGATCAGCGATCGCGTCAGCGTGTTCACGCTCGCTCGCCTTGGAACCCTCGGTCGTCTTTTTGAGGTTTTCAGCCTTGTCACGCTCACCACTACGGAAGAGCTCGCCGATCTCCTTCGAGACGCGATTGCTCTCCTCTCGGATCTCATCGACCGCGACCATGTGCGAGCGAACCTGAGCATCGAGGTCTACGACCTGATCGATCGAGGAAGCATCCTCTCCTCGGCGGGCGATAGCCGCTTTGACGACCTCGGGATCGTGGCGAATCAGCTTGATGTCGAGCATCTACAGACGGTACCTCTCCAGCCTTGGCCATCCGTCGCAATTTGCCAAGATGCAGCACCTCTCGGAGCAGAACACCTCAATTGGCGCTCAGCTGTCGGGTCCCCCCACTGGATGGTCGTCGGCGTCGACAACTTCGTTCTTGACCTCGGCGTGGGTGAGCGACGAGCGATTCTGGCGCGCAGCCATATCGGCCTCGCGCTGGCCGCCGGCAAAGCGCATGAACCGCAGGGCGATCAACGACCAAAGGTAGAAGCCACCGATGATCTTCATCACCACGCCGGCGACCTGCTGATCGTGCGTCGGGGAGATGCCCCACAACGGATCAGAGTGGTCGTAACTCGAGTACACGACGCCTTCGGCGAACGTAAGCCAACCGGCGGGAACCGTGGGCACAACCGACATGAGGAAGAGATAGATCATCTTGCCCGGCTCACTCATCTGCATCTCCTTCAGCGGCCCCAAGATCGGGAACCACATCAAGAGCGCCGAGAAGAAGACGCCCAGATGCAGGGCGTAGTGAAATACGCCGTTCTCCACGGAGAGGTTCACGACTGCGCCCCAGTGGGTGAGGATCTGGAACATGTTGAAGAGCAGACCGGCAACAATCGGCTTCGTCAGCGGTTGCAGGAGCCGCTGGGCAAGGCCGTCGTCAAGGATCAGCAAGCGGGCAAGCCACGCCGGCATAGCAAGGAGCAGCAGCGGCGGCACGATGAAGCTGATCAGTAGGTGCTGAATCATGTGCACCGAATAGAGGTGTTTCTCGGCGATGTCGTGCATCGGCCAGTCGGCGGCCAGCCACAGCAGAAGCACCCCGGCAAGGAAGTATCGCTTCTGAGGAGCGGTGATGATGGGGGTGCCGTCCGTAACCGCCAGCGGCCCAATGGAGCGCACTGAGTACACACCGAATGCGGCGACCGCTGCGATGAGAAGCCACACCTCAGGGTGAAGCTCGTACTCCCATGCACTGACCGCAAGCAGAGCGGTCATGGCATTAGAAGAAATTGAACACGAGCAGAGTGATTATATAAACCACAACTGCAAGCACGATTCCGCCTCCGAAGAGGCGAGACAGAATCGGGCCGTCGGCTTTCAGGTGCATGAAGATCCGGGCGACCAGCCAGAACTTGACAACCATCATCACCATCAGGGATGGGATAAGGAAGGCGCCCCAATTCAAGACCGATTCAAAGTAGGTGAAGACCTCTACACCGGTGATGGCCCCGAGGATCAGGGCGATCTTGATGTACTCCCCGTCAGAGGGATGGTCATGGGCGTGGTCGTCGGCGTGCTCCACGGCAGCGGTATCGCTCATTGCTCGCTCCTACTCGGCCGGAATCAGGTAGATGACCGTGAAGATGAAGATCCACACGATGTCGACGAAGTGCCAATACAAGCCGATGATCTCGACTGTTTCAGCGTTTTGCGGCTTCAAACGCCCTTGGACCGATGCCACCACCAGCGACATCAGCATGAGGATGCCAAGACTGACGTGAATGCCATGGAAGCCGGTGAGGGTGAAGAACGCCGAGCTGGCCGGGTTCGTGGTGTAGCCAATGCCCTCACGGTAGAAGCTGGTGAATTCGTAGACCTGGCCGCCGATAAACACGCTGCCGAGCATGGCGGTGGTCAGTAGCCAACCCCGTGACCGTTCGACATCGCCGCGCTGAAGCGAGGAGAGCGCGAGCACCATCGTGAGCGAGCTCATGAGAAGCACGAACGAACTCACCGAGGTGAAAGGAATGTCGAAGATGTCTGTCGGCAGGGTCTTGCCATTACCCCGTGTCTTGTACAGCAGGTAGGTGGAGATCAGTCCACCGAAAAGCAGGCACTCGGTTCCGAGGAACAACCACATCGCCAACTTGTTGTTGGAGATGCCGGTGTTTGTGGCATGAGGATCGTGCTCAGTGTGGGTGTCGGCCGTGGCCGTATCCGTGGACATCAGGCACCTCCTGCGGAGTCATCAGCGCCAACGGCAACCGCGTCACCATCGTCGTCATCGTCAGAGTGGTCAGAGTGGTCACCATCGTGACCATGGCCAGCGTCAGGGTCGTCGACGGGTTCGAGAACCCAGGCGAAAATGGCGCCGCCAGTAAGCAAGCCGCCAAGGACACAGAGCCACAGATTGAAGATGATTCCGTAACCAATGAGGGGCATACCAACGGCGAGCACAAGAGGCCAGAATGACGGCGACGGCAGATGTACGCCGACGGCGTCGCCCTTTTGAGCGACCTCTTCGATCGTGGCTATACGAATAACGTTGTGGTCTTCGTCGTAGCCGTACTTGCGATGCCACCACTCGTCTTGGGACTCGATGGTGGGAATCACATCAAAGTTGTGCTCTGGCGTAGGCGACGGGAGCATCCATTCAAGGCTGCGAGCATCCCAGGGGTCAGGGCCCGGAGGCGGCAAGTCAACTGCTTCCTTGCGCGAAACCACGGTGTTGTAGAAGAAGTAGGCGACCGAAATCGCGATCACATAGGAGCCGAGGGTTGCCACCAGGTTCCAGAAGTCGAATCCAAAGCCCTCGGAGTACGTGTCGATTCGACGGCTCATGCCCTGCAAACCGAGTACGTGCATCGGGCCAAAGGTCAGGTTGAAGCCGACAAGCATCATCCAGAAATGAATCTTGCCGCGGGTCTCGTTGAGCATGTACCCAAAGACCTTGGGCCACCAGAAGTACGCACCACCCATGAGGCCGAGCACACCACCACCGAAGATCACATAGTGGAAGTGGGCCACGATGTAGTAGGTGTCGGTCTGCTGAGTGTCAGCAGGCGCCAGAGAATGCGTGACACCGGACAGCCCACCGATGGTGAACATGGCCACAGTGCCAACGGCGAAGAGCATCGGGGCAGTGAATCGCAGCTTGCCGCCCCACATTGTGGCCAACCAGTTGAGAACTTTCACGCCCGTCGGCACCGCGATGAACATCGTCGACAGTGAGAAGGCGAGCACCGAGATCGGGCCGATGCCAGACACGAACATGTGATGGGCCCACACGCCCCAACCCATGAAGCCGATGGCAATGCCGGAAAAGACCATGAAGGAGTAGCCAAAGATGGGCTTTCGGCTGAACGTCGGAATGATCTCCGAGATGATGCCGAAGCTCGGCAAAATAATGATGTACACCTCGGGATGTCCGAAGATCCAGAATAAGTGCTGCCACAAGAGCGGATCAGCACCAGCCTCCGGGTCAAAGAACTGGGAGTCAAACACTCGATCGAAGATCAGCAGGAACAGCGCCACTGTGATCACCGGCAGAGCGAAGGCCAAGAGGAACTGGGTAACGAGCAGCATCCAGGTCAACACCGGCATGCGGAACAGGCTCATGCCCGGCGCTCTCATGTTGAGCACCGTGACAATCAGGTTCACGGCGGAGACCAGCGAGGCGATGCCGGCGATCAGCAAACCTATGGCGTAAAAGTCGACGCCATGAGTCGGCGAGAAGGTGATGCCGCTGTTCGGCGAGTAACAGAACCAGCCGCAGTCGGCGCCGCCGCCACCCACGAGCCATGACGAGTTGAGGAAGATTGCACCGGAGACCCACGTCCAGAACGAAAGGGCGTTGAGACGGGGGAATGCCACATCTCGAGCGCCAATCTGGAGCGGGATCAGGTAGTTCGCGAACGCAGCAGCGAGCGGCATGATGAAGAGGAACACCATGGTGACGCCGTGCATCGTGAAGAGTTCGTTGTAGAGCTGCGGGCTCAGGAAGCCTTGCTCCGGGAAGGCCAGTTGCGTGCGCAGCAGAAGTGCCTCGATGCCACCCACAACGAAGAAGAACATGGCGGCAATGCCATACATGATGCCGATCTTCTTGTGATCAACCGAGCTGAGCCAGTCACGCCAACCGTTGCCGCCCTGGGGGCGGGTCATGACACCGAGCGGACGCTCGGCTATATCGGCCTGACCGCTTTCGAGAGCGAGGGGTTCTTCACTCGTCGCCATGATCAGTCCACCTCCGTCTGAGCAAGTAGTTCATCCGAGGGCTTCGGACCAAGCGTTTCGAGATAGGCGACAAGGTCGCTGATGGTTCGCTCACCCAAACCGAGCGTGGGCATGCCACGCGGGGCAACGCCGTCGCCGAGATCGTTGGCGGCATTGCCCTTCATTGCCTGAGGATCACGGATCCACGCCGAAAGATCGTCGCGGTTCAGCGAGCCATCCCGGTTGTACGTGTTCAAGATGCCGCCGGCAAAGGTGGTGCGGCTGGCGAAGTGCGTGAGGTCGGGGGCCGAGCCCGATTCGGTGGATGCCCCGCTATAGCTGAGGTCGTTGACACCATTGATCAGATGACAGGACGAGCAGTTCGATACGAACGCTTCAAGACCACGCGCCGGGGCAGAATCCGAATCGCCCAAACTGGCGTTGTTGCCGGCACGAAGCTCAGCGACATAGTCCTCGGCGCCAGCCGGGACTTCCGCTGGAGCCATCTGCTGATCAACCCACGCTTGGAAGTCGGCGTCGGTCATGGCCATGACCTGCATCCGCATTCGGGAGTGGGATAGACCACAGAACTCTGTGCACTGACCGAAGTAGACGCCGGGGTCGTCGGCTTCGAGTTTCCACGGGGCCCAAAAGCCCGGTCGAGCATCGCGCTTACCGTTCAGGGCGGGTATCCAGTGGGAGTGGATCACGTCGCGGCTGGCGATGACGAGTTCGATCTCCTGTCCAACCGGGATGGCCATCTGGCCTGAGGTGACGATGTCCGCCTCAGGCAAATTGCGAGGATCGCCGAGCGCCTCGCCATCGATGTCCTGGTCGAAGTAGTAGCGGTACTCCCACCACCACTGCTGACCGACCACGACGACGACGGGTTCCCATGACTCCGTCTCACCGGCAACTTCAACGCTGTAGGCATTGGCCTCGGTGCCATTGACAGCGAGGTGGGTCACAACCGTGGCCACGGCGATGAGCGCCATGATGATCGCGGGAACAATCGTCCAGGCGACCTCAAGGGTATTGTTGCCGTGGATCTGCTCGGGGAAGTCGAGTTCCTCGTATTCGGTTACACGGTTTCGCATCGCCATGTAGAGAATGGCGCCGCAGAGAATGACCGTAACGACACCGGCAACCGCGAGGACCGGGTCCATCAGATCGTCGATGCTGCGAGCCACATCAGACTGCGGCTTCAGGGTGTCCAGTTCGGCGCCACTGGCACAGCCGGCCAAGACAAGACCGAGCAGAACAACGAGCCCGTTGAGAGACCGTCGAGACGTCGTGACTTCACTCACGTTGTGCTTCCTCATTCGCTGTGCTCTTCCGCGGAGTCGTCTACATGGTGGGGATGGAACTCACGTTCCCCATCGACGGCGGCCACAATGCCGCCGGCGAGAACTGCGCACGCGGCGACCAGTGCCAGTCCGGCAATGATGTTCTTGTTGAGCTTCGGCTTCGACGCGTAGAGCGTGCCGGTCCCAAGGATCACGATCGCGATCACGCCCGCCCAGATGACGGCGCCGTTCGGGGATGCGTTCAGCAGGATGCGCGAGGCAGCCAAAACAATGATGCCAACGGTGCCAGCCCCGGCGACCGGGATCTCGAACGGGGACATGATTCGCCTACGGAGCTCGCTATTGGCAACCGGGTCTCCCGTGGCACGGTCGGCCCAGGCGTCCATGGACCACTCGATGGCCACGGCGGAACAAACTACGAGGCCGACAACGAAGATGGCGGAGTGGAGGGCGAGGCCGACCATCATGGTGGCGGCACCGAACGCTCCAACGACCGGCCAGATGCTGCCGGTGACTACTGGAGTGGGCGGAAGCTGCTCCACGCCTACGTAGTGCGCCTGAGCAGCCGGGTCAGCGTCGCGAAATGCGACGAGTACGAGCCCGAGCGTGCCAGAGACCACCGAGAGACCCATGAGAACGACATAGCCAATGTGGTCGCCCACGCCGCCCTTCCATCCCCACGTGAGTGGACCAACATGGCCACCCCCGGTGGCGTAACCATGAACGATGGCGGCAATGAACAGCCCGACGGCGATGCCGAAATAGAGCTTGAAGCCGGTTGTAAACATCTGCTTCCTACTTCGTTACGTAGACGACGTACCAGGTGATGAAGTACATGGTGCACACGGTGTTCCAAAACATCGCAGCAGCACCGATTCCATCAGCTTGGCGAGTGCCGTACTGGCCGAACAACGCTCGCAACATGGTGAGCGCCAAGAACACAACAGCGCCGATCAAGAACACGATGAAAGCACCGTTGAGAATAAAGAACATGAACTCGGGGGTGGACCCCGCGAGCGTGAATCCGGTGTCGTTGATGATGAACCAGAGCTGGTTGAACACCGCCGCAGCAAACAGACCGGTCAGGCCGAGCGCCCAGAGACCATTTGTGCGATCACCAGTCTTGATCGACCACTCAGCCCACTGAACCGTAAAGATCGACATGATCATGGTCCAGAAGATCCAGCCGGATGGGCCGAGCTCGACGACACCCTCAGGGAACCAATCGGCGCCGGCGAGACTGGCGTTGGACCGCTCAATCAGGTACACGGCGAGCAGACCGATGTAGGTCATGAACGCCGCGCCGGAGCCGAGCATCGCCCCGACGAGAGCGGTACGGGGCCGACGCGCTGGAGCGGCGGGAAGCGAGGTGGTGGTGATAGCCATCAGGCGTCGACCTCCTCATCGGCGAGGTCAAGAAGCGGAGCCTCGGACACGACCTTCGCAAGCGGTTCGGCGAAGTTGCCGACGGGTGGGGGCGATGTGGTGGCCCATTCGAGTGTGTGGCCGCTCCACGGGTTGTCGCCTGGGGCGTCACCCGGACTGCGTTTGCTTGAGATAACGGCGACGATCACGCCAATCGCACCCAACGCCACGAGCACCGCACCGATCGCAGACACAAGCGACATGGCGTTGACAACACTGTCTTCGGTATCGAAGAGCATCAAGTTGGGTGCATCAACGAAGCCGGCGACAACTTGGGGGGCACCGAGGAGCAATGCTCCGGCGATAAAGCCCAGCATCACGAGACAGCCAAGACCCGACGGTAGGAAATCGCCGCCAATCTTGGGGGCCCAGAACCAGATGCCCGCAAGTGCAGCGGTAACGGCAGCGAGAGCGGTGAGGTTCATGAGCCCGCCGTGGGCGCTGGTACCGATGAGATCGAATGGCTCGACGACCTTCACCGCACCGCAAACAACGGCAGCCAACAAGACGACCCCGGCTCCGAGCGCTCCGAGGAGGTGCGCGGCCGGGAGACCAACAGGCGCATCACCGGCCGCCAGCGTCGCAGCGGCCCCGCCGACGAGGGCAAAGACCGGCAAGACGATGCCGATACCGAAAGCGATGTAGAGGATCTCGCCACTGGTGTTGGCGAAGTAGGGCTGCGACCAACCGCCAACCGACAGCAAGCCGAATATCCCGATGAAGGCGACCATGGGCCAGTGCGCAATCTGGCGAGCGCCCGCTGCCACGGGAACGATCGACCCGATGATCCCGAGAGCCGGAATTGCGATGGCGTAGATCTGCGGCTGGTCAAGGACCCAGGCAAGCTGCGCGTACATCGCATCGCTTCCTTCGGGGTTGCCGAAGGTAAGCGGGCCACCGCGGAGATCGGTGTACATGATCGCCAGGTTTGCGACGGCGATCGGGAGGGTCAGCAGCCAGACGGCACAGGCGACAAGCATCGACCAGGCAAACAGCGGGACCCGCATGAGGTTCATGCCGGAGGTGCGCAAGGAGATGACCGTGGTGGCCACACAGATCGCGCCAAGAAGCAACGACACAATGACCATGCCAGTGCCAAGCAACGTGAGCGCAATGGCATCGGCCTCATCGCCACTCACCCCGTCAAGCGCACCCCAGCCGCCGCCGGCGAGCACGGAGACAACGGTGATACCGGTGCCGAGGACGTAGCCCCAGCCGGCGGCAAGTGCAGCGCGGGGGAAGGCAATGTTGCTCGCACCGACCTGCATCGGCACGACCACCATGGCCAAGCCAAGCATGAGTGGCGCCGCCACCATCAACACGAGGGCAAATTGGTACAAGCCCCACAGCTGGAAATAGCCATTGTCGCCACCGAATATGTCGACGCTGCTGGCATCGACCTGTTCGAAGCCGATCAGCACGCCGACAATGGTCGTGACTAGGAGCATGAGCAATGAGGCATGGACCCAGGTGCGACCAATGCGCTTGTGGTCGCTGGTCGCGAGCCAGTCGTAGAGCCCCGTTGCAGGGCTCAACGCTGGGATCATTGACTGGGGTTCCATGGCCGGCGGTGACTCGGTCATCGTCATCGTTGTAGAGGTCCTCCGACCGCATCGGTGAGCGCGCGCTCACGTTGCGGGTGCAAAATCGTTCGCGTATGACCCAGACATCTCAGGCACATACAGGGCGTGAGCCTACAGTGCTATGGGGCGGCCGCAGGAAACCGGGCGGCAGGAATATCAGATACCGTTGCGGACAATCTCGTCGAGTGCCATCGCTCCGAACAGGAGCGTGATGTAACTGATCGAGTAACCGAACATCCGCATGGCGACTTTCGGGTCCGGGTTCCGCAGCACTTGCACCGCCATCGCAGTAAAGACGCCGCCTAGCACGACAGCACTCACGATGTAGATCGCACCCATGTCGGCGACCGGCGCGAAAACCAAGGTGAGCGCCCACAAAACGAGCGTGTAGAGAAGCATCCGCACGGCGACGGTGCGAATTGTCTCCACCACGGGGAGCATTGGCACATCGGCTGCGGCGTAGTCATCGCGATAACGGATGGCCAGCGCCCAGAAGTGTGGGGGTGTCCAATAGAAGAGGATGGCAAAGAGAACAATCGGCGCCCAGCCGAGCGAGTTCGTGACCGCCGACCAGCCGATCAAGACCGGTGCAGCACCGGCGGCACCGCCGATCACGATGTTTCGCTTCGACGTTCGTTTCAACCAGATGGTGTAAATGAAGACATAGAAGAGCGTTGCGGCGATAGCGAGCACGGCCGACAAAAGGTTCACAAAGCCCCATAGCCAGATGAATGATGCGATCTCAATCACCGTGGCAAAGACGAGAGCCTCGCGTGGGGTTACTTCGCCGGTGACGAGTGGACGACCCTTGGTGCGCTCCATGAGCGCATCGATGTCTCGGTCGATGTACATGTTGTAGGCATTCGCCCCGCCGGCCGCGAGAGTGCCGCCGACAACAGTGGCAACCATCAGCCAAATCGATGGCACGCCGTGGTCTGCGACGATCATCGTGGGGACCGTGCTGATGAGCAATAGTTCGATGATGCGCGGCTTCGTCAGCGCGACAAAAGCGAGAGCACGAGGCCGCGTGCGAACTTTAGTGGGGGCGGTCACCGCATCAGGCTACGGCCGAGAGGGCGACATCAGCCAGCGGGCCGTAACGTCTCGGTATGGTCGGCAGAGAGATCTCCCCCGAGCGTTATGCGCGCTACACCCGCTGGGCACTCTGGTCCCTCACGATCATCGTTGTGAGCGGCGGATCCGTCCGCCTCACCGGTTCCGGGCTCGGATGTTCAGACTGGCCAAACTGTGAAGAAGATCAGTTCGTCGCCTCCCTCGAGTACCACGCACTCATTGAGTTCGTGAACAGACTGTTCACTGGGGTGGTCACCGTGGCGGTGATACTCGCGATTCTTGGCTCGATCCGTCGGATCCCTCGCCGTCCCGACCTCGTGCGGTGGTCGTGGGGTCTCGTCGCTGGCGTCGGGGCTCAGGTGGTTCTGGGCGCAGTTCTCGTGAAGACCGATCTGGATCCACGCTTCACCATGGGCCACTTTCTTCTCTCGATGGTGTTGCTGTGGAATGCCGTCGTCCTCATGCACAAGGCGGCGGACCCGACCCCTCGGCTAGCCCCGCCTCGAATCCGACAAATGATCTGGGCTACCACGATCATCGGATCGGTTCTGCTCGTCAGCGGCACCATCGTCACCGGATCCGGTCCCCACAGCGGCAGCGACGAGGCCGAGGTAGCGGAACGGCTTCCGTTCCTCGTACGCGACGTCGCTCGCATCCACGCCATCATCGCCATCATCGCCATCATCGTGGTCGCCGCGCTTTGGCGGCTGAGCAGCCGGGATGGGCTCAGGGAGATAACCCGCCGCGCGAAGCTCGTAGCGGCGCTCCTGATCGTGCAGGGCGCAGTCGGATATTGGCAGTACTTCACCGGCGTCCCGGTGCTGCTCGTCGCCGTTCACATTACCCTCGCGTCCTTGACCTGGATCAGTATCGTGCGTCTCCAGCTCGCTGCCCGATCGCTCGTTACATGACCGCACCGGTCGCTACGCCCGACGTAGACGTCGACCAGTCGGTCTCATCCGATCATCCGTGGAAGGTCGTCGTCTGGGATGACCCGGTCAACCTCATGACCTACGTGGCCTTCGTATTCCGCAAGCTTTTCGGATTCTCCAAAGCCAAGGCCGACCAGTTGATGATGCAGGTCCACGTTGAGGGCCGAGCAGTCGTTTCGTCCGGCAATAAGGAAAAGGCCGAGCTCGACGTCTTTCGACTCCACGGGCACGGGCTCTGGGCGACGCTCGAGCATGACGCATGAGCGTGTTCCGACACCGCCGCTTTCGTTGGGTCGGCAATGTGGTTCGGGTCGATCTCCCCACCGACGATCAAGATCTCCTGCGTACGGTGTTCCCCCAGCTGCGCGAGATGTTGATGGCCGCCGATGACCCCGCCCTGCATCGTCTCAGCCCGCCCTCACGCCCCGACGATGACGAAGCCGAGGCCACGTACCGCGACATGGTTGACGACGACCTTCTCATCCAGCGCCTCGAGGCCATCGAGGTCGTGGAAGAAGGAATCGACGGTGTCGACCTCGACGAGGATGGGGTCGCCGCCTGGATGCAGAGCCTCAATGCCCTCCGTCTGGTGCTGGCTGCCCGGCTGGACATCGACATTCTCGGGCATGACCCGATCGCGGACCTCGATGACGAGGACCCGCTCATGCCGATCGCTGCGCTCTATGAGTGGCTCGGGTTTCTTTTGGGCTCGCTGGTCGACGAGGCCATGGACGGGTTCGACGACTGAGTAGAGAATCACTGAGTAGAGAATGAGCGTTTAGCTCGCCGGCCACCAAAATCCGCCGGCGGTGCCGGGCCCGGTGTGCGCCGCGATCGACGGGCCCACTCGGTATCGCACCATGTCGACGACCAAATCGGAGGCCCCCAGCCGTTCCTCGATGCCGACCGTGAACGGTAAGGTGGCATCGTCAGCCAGGCTCACGGCGGCGCGAATCGGGACGCCGCCGGCAAGCATTGAGTCGGCCATGTGTTCACAGAGTTCATCAACTGTGCGTCCTTCGCCAGTGACCTCGAGTCGGGTACCGACACCGCCGAGCACCATGATGGGCTCGTCGGGTCCAGCGCTCAGGCCAGTGGTATCGATACGTCCACCGACGCGGGCGAACTCGAGCGCCTGAAGAATGAACGTGGTGGCGACATGGAGACCAACTGCTCGTGCCCGTCCGGCGACAGCTTCGGCGCTCGCACCGGCGTCACGGACCGCAGCCGCTTCCCAGACGCACGCGGAGACCCCAAAGGACGCGGTTCCAGAATCGACAACGATGACATTGGCATCGACCGTGTCTGCCGCGAGTGTCGCGCTATTCACAGTGCCCGAAACATCGGCGCCGACATGGATCGACACAATCTCGGTGATCCCGCGTTTCTCAAGTGACCGATAGACCTCTGCGATAGCACCGGGGCTTGGCTGCGAGGTCGTGACCTCCGGGAGTACGCCGCCAACGATGCGAGCCCAGAAATCATCCGGCTCAAGATCCACGCCCTCTCGGTATTCGGTGCCATCGATCGCGACGACGATCGGGACGACGGTTACACCGAGTTGGTCGGCTAGCGCTCTTGGGATCTGTGAAGCCGAATCGGTCACGATCCCAATCGTTGAGTTCTCGGTCACTGCCACATCCCGTCGCTACGTTGTTTCTTCGTACGCTGCCACCTGCTCGGCTTCGGCGCGGAACCGCATGGCGATAACCACCGAACTGACCGCTGCCGCGATCGGTAAAGCTGCCGTGGGGGTAACACCGCCGGGATTGGGAAGCTTCCGCTTCCACCACAAGAAACTGCAACCCACCCAGGTGGCGCTCGCCATAGCGGTTGCGACACGGGTGCGCTGGCGGAACCAGGGCAACGCCGACGTGGCGGCCGCGACGGCAACGTCAATCGGAAGGTAGACGGGAAAGGTGGCGATCACTTGGCCGAGTGATGTAGACACACCCTTGCCGCCAGGCCGCCCCGGTGGATAGCAGTGACCGACCACTGCTGCCGACGTGGCCACATGCGCACCGAGATCTCCAGCAAGCGCCGACCCGACTCTGCCCGCGGTAGTCGCCTTGCTCACGTCCGCAGCCATGACCGCAGCCCCCCACCGTTTTCCGAGAACATGTGATGCGTTCATCGCCCCAGGGTTACCGGTGCCTTGCGCCGTGAGATCGTGGCCCTCCCCGACACGGGAGGCAACTAGCCCCGCGCTGGAGGTAGCGCCGAGCGCATAACCCGCACCACCAGCTGCCACAACTCGAAGAACCCGCATTGGTCCGCTCATCGGCGCGACGGTAGTGCGTTGCATCCCGTAAACTGTTCGCTCGGTCGGATTGCCGACTGTCCTCACCGGAGTAATCCAGCGAGGAGGCCCCCTTCGTCCAGCGGCCTAGGACGCCGGCCTTTCACGCCGGTAACACGGGTTCGAATCCCGTAGGGGGTACGACGGTACACGGGTTGTGAACTGAGGTTTACTCCCCTACCGTTTCAACTTCGTTCGATGATCTGATTCGTCGGAAACTTGAGCGAGTGGTCCTGTAGATCAGTTTGGAGTGATCGCCACCCTGTCAAGGTGGAGGCCGCGGGTTCAAATCCCGTCAGGACCGCCACTCAACCCCTACGGGGGTTGTACCCGGTCGGGTAGCTCAGTTGGCAGAGCGACCGCCTGAAAAGCGGTAGGTCACCGGATCGACGCCGGTCCCGACCACATCTTCCAACGCCCCGACTTCAGGTCGGGGCGTTGGTCGTTTTCACGCCATCAGCGCCGGATGACGCCTTCGCGTACGGCCGCTTCGGCCACCCCCACTGCCACCGCTGTCGCCACGCTTTTATCAAATACCGAGGGCACCACATAGCGGGGATCGAGATCGTCCTCGTCTACACAGGCAGCGATCGCGTCTGCCGCCGCAACCTTCATCGATTCGGTGACCGAGTGGGCGTTCACATCAAGGGCCCCGCGGAAGATCCCGGGGAATGCCAGCACGTTGTTGATCTGGTTGGGAAAATCGGAACGACCCGTCGCCATCACTGCGGCGAGACCGTCCGCTTCCTCGGGTCGGATCTCTGGATCGGGATTCGCCATCGCAAAGACGATCGGATCCTTGGCCATCTTCCGCACGTCCGACGCATCGAGCAGATTCGGGGCAGACACGCCAAGAAACACATCGGACCCTTCTAGCACCTCGTGGAGCGTGCCGGCTTTGCGTTCCTCGTTCGTGTTGTTGGCAAACCATTCCTTCGCCGAGTTGAGTCCGTCGCGGCCCGCGTGGACCGCGCCGAGACGGTCGACCCCCACGATGTGGCCCGCTCCCGCATCACGCAGAATCTTGCCGATGGCCACACCCGCGGCTCCCATGCCCGAGATCACGATGGAGATGTTTGCCAGATCCTTGTCCACAATCTTCAACGCATTCTTCAACGCCGCCAAAGCCACCACCGCTGTGCCGTGCTGATCGTCATGGAAGACGGGAATGTCGAGAGCTTCCTTGAGTCGATCCTCAATCTCGAAACAGGCCGGCGCCGCGATGTCTTCAAGGTTGATACCACCGAATGTCGGGGCCATCCTGATGACCGTTTCGACGATCTCGTCGGGATCCTTGGTGTCGAGGCAGATCGGGAATGCGTCGACACCGCCAAACTCCTTGAACAGGAGGGCCTTACCTTCCATCACAGGCATCGCCGCAGCGGGGCCAATATCACCCAGGCCGAGCACGGCAGTGCCGTCGGAGACGATCGCCACGGTGTTCTTCTTGATTGTGTACTGGTGCGCCAGTGCAGGCTCGTCGTAAATGCTCATACAGACACGAGCGACACCGGGCGTATAGGCCATCGCCAGGTCGTGAGCATCACCAACCGAATACAACGGCAGCACTTCGATCTTGCCGCCCTCATGGAGCCGATACGTGCGGTCCCACCAGTCGATGACGTTGACCCCAACACACGCTCGGGCCACGTCGACCAGTTGGCGGCCGTGCTCCTCGCTGCGGGCGTGAACATCAATCTGGCGGGCGACCGTTGGGCCCTTGGCCTCAAAACCTGTAGCGCCAGCAATGTTTCCGCCGGCATCACCAATCGCTAGCGCAAAGCGGCCCAAGGTTCCCGGGACATTGTCCAGAGTGATCCGCATTGAAATCGAATAGGCAGCGTTAGGTGCGTTCTTCACGGCGCACGAGCGTATCGGCGAATGTCAAATGACCCGTGGAGCACGTGAATCCAACCGTCCCAAGCGAGGTCGGAAGCGCTCGCCGGAGTCGATGCGGCAACGCATCGCTGCCATTGCCGGAGAACTCGCCACCGCAGATCCCATGTCACAGCTGCAATTGGTGCAAGAACGGATGGATCTGGACGCGGCCCTGGCGACAGCGGAGTCCGTTGTGGACCTCACCGCGCTCGAAGACGGATTTGCCCGCGCGGCCGCCCATTATGGCGAACGCAAGGGCATCAGTTATGCCGCATGGCGCGAAGTCGGCGTGCCGGCTGCGCTGCTCAAACGCGCCGGAATCAGCCGGGGCTAGAGCGTCAAACTCGCATCTCGGCTATCGCTGCTGCGGCTTCGGGATGTGCGTTCACGATTACCTCCACACGAGCAACTACACGAGCCACCTGATCCACGGCCGTGCCCGTGAATGCCTGTGGATCAGCCAGCAGTGTGTCGATGGCGGCAGCATCGAGCGGCATTTTTGGGTCGGAGGCGAGCCGCTCCACAAGCGAGGGTCCTCGATCGCCGTCGCGGCGGTCGAGGGCAGCCGCCACGGCGTGGTCTTTCACCAGTTCATGCGCCTCCTCACGTCCGAGGCCCGCGTCCACCGCTGCAGTGAGCAAGCGAGTTGTCGCCAAGAACGGAAGGTCACGGCGGAGCTCGGCATCAACGACGGCAGGGAAAACGCCCATCTCGTCGAAGACCGCCATCGCGGTTTGAAGCAAGCCGTCGGCGGCAAGGAAGGCGTCCGGCAACATGACGCGACGCACTGCTGAGCAACTGACGTCGCCCTCGTTCCATTGCCGGCCGGCGAGGCTCGATGCCATTGTCAGATGGCCATCGAGCACAGCGCGCAGCGAGCCGACGCGCTCGGCGCTGCGGGCATTCATCTTGTGTGGCATCGCCGATGAGCCGACCTGACCGGGCCGAAACCCTTCGGTGGCGAGCTCGTGCCCGGCCATGAGCCGCAGAGTGGTCGTAACGCTCGCTGGAGCGCACGCCACCTGAACCAAGGCACTGACCACATCGAGGTCGAGGCTGCGGGGGTACACCTGGCCGACGGAGTCGAGCACTCGAGTGAATCCCAGATGCGCCGCGACCGCCTGCTCCAAGGCATCTACCGCGTCGGGGTCACCGAGAAGATCGAGCTGGTCGAGACGGGTGCCAACCGGGCCCTTCAATCCTCGAAGCGGGTATCGGTGCAGAAGGTTTTCCATGCGTTCGAAGGCAATCATGGCCTCTTCGGCGCCATCGGCGAATCGCTTCCCCATCGTGGTGGCCTGCGCTGCCACATTGTGGGTGCGGGCGACCATGACCATCGATGCGTAGCGATCGGCGAGACCCCCGAGCCGAGCGAGCAGAGCAACGACACGGTCCCGGATCAGCTCAAGGCCTTCCCGAATCTGCAGCTGTTCAACGTTTTCGGTGACATCGCGAGAGGTCATCCCCCGATGGATGTGCTCATGGCCGGCGAGGGCGCAGAACTCCTCAATCCGGGCTTTCACGTCATGACGCGTGATTGCTTCCCGAGCCTCAATCGATCCCAGATCAACATTGTTGACTACAGCCTCGTAGTCAACAATGACATCAGCAGGGATATCGACGCCAAGATCAGCTTGAGCTCGCATCACGGCGATCCAAAGCCTGCGCTCGTGCACGATCTTGCGTTCTGGCGACCAGATTTCGTTCATCGCATCGCTGGCGTAGCGAGCAGACAACACGTTGGGCAGTGTCTCTCTTGTCACAATACGACTTTCATCTTCTGTATCGAACCCGTCAAGAACAGGGATGCACATGCCGACGGGGACCCGCACGCGACTTTAGGAGGCTCGATATGTTCGACGACATCAACGGACTTTGCCTCGATCATTCGTTTGAAAAAGCGACAACGATGTGTTCCCGTTGCGCCCGCGAGTTTTGCGACATATGTGTCGTCTACCCGTTCGGGCCGAAAAAACCGTACTGCAAAGAGTGCGCTATGGCCGCGGGCGGCGTTCGAACCCATGTGTCTCGCCCGGCTCAGCCTCCGAAGCTCGTGCGGAAGCGAGTCAAAGCATTCGAAGCATTCATCGCCTCTGCGCAGGCCGGCGGGACGGATCCCGTTGACTTCGGCTCCATTATTGTGCCGGACACGACAATAAACGGGCCGAGCGCAACTGACCTCCTCGACGAAATTCCGGACGCGCCGCTCCCGTCGCCGACGCCTCCCCCCGACGACGACTTGACCAACGACGTGGCGCCGCCCATCGATTGGAACCAACCGTTCGGCTGAGCCGGCCACCGGGGGCTACGCCGCCCGGTCGAGGAACTGTTCGCGGCCAGGACCAACCCCAACGAGCCGAATGGGTACGCCGATCTGGCTCTCTAGGAACGCGACATAGTCGGCGGCTGCACCTGGCAGGTCGCCGGGCTCGGTGATTCCCGAGATGTCCGTGTTCCAACCCGGAAGCTCTTCGTAAACGGGTTTGGCATCATGGATGACCGACTGGTGATACGGCATGTATTCGTAGCGGTCACCCCCGGACTCGTAGGCGACACACACCTGAAGCGAATCGAGCGAATCGAGTACGTCGAGCTTGGTGAGGGCGATTTCCGTCAATCCGTTTACCCGGGCCGCTTGCCGCAGCATCACCGCATCGAACCAGCCGGTACGCCGGCGACGCCCCGTGTTCGTGCCGTACTCGTGGCCGACGTCGACGAGATGCTCACCGATGTCATCGAACAGTTCTGTGGGGAACGGCCCGGAACCAACGCGAGTGACGTACGCCTTGGCGATTCCGATGACCCGTCCGATGTCACGCGGGCCAACGCCGGCACCGACACACGCGCCTCCCGAAACCGGGTTGCTGGACGTGACGAACGGGTACGTGCCGTGATCGAGATCAAGGAACATCGCCTGGGCACCCTCGAAGAGAACCTGCTTGCCGGACTCCATTGCGTCGTGCACCAAACCAACGGTGTCGGCAATGAAAGGAGCGACACGAGGCGCACACACTCCGAGATATTCCTCGGCGATCTCATCAGGATCGAGAGGCAGCCGGTTGAAGACCTTGGTGAGCACCTGATTGTGATGCCCGAGAGCAACGCTGAGTTTCTGGCGGAAGATCTTGGCGTCGAGAAGATCTTGCACACGTAGCCCGGTGCGCATGGCCCGATCGGCATAGGCCGGGCCGATGCCGCGCTTGGTGGTGCCGAGCTTTCCAGCACCTAGGTGACGCTCGTGCAAGGCATCAAGCTCTTGGTGATACGGCATGATCAGGTGAGCGTTGCCACTCACTTTCAGCCGCGTGCAATCAACGCCCTTGGCGGTGAGTTGGTCGATTTCTTTCAGTAGTACTCGCGGATCGACGACGACGCCGTTGCCGATGACCGGCACGGTGTGTTCGTACAGCACGCCACTCGGCACCAACTGCAGAGCGAACGTGACGCCGTCTACAACCAGGGTGTGGCCTGCGTTGTGTCCGCCTTGGTAGCGGACAACCAGATCCATCTCACGGGCAACAAGGTCAGTGAACTTGCCCTTGCCTTCATCGCCCCATTGAGTACCGACGACTACGGTCGCTGGCACGGCGCTCTCCTCTCACGGAATTGCGTTACTGGGAAAGGTTAGCGGACCTCTCCCCCCGCTGCGCCGGATTTCTGCCCCAAGGATCGTAGCGAAAACGCTGATGGGGGCAGAGCCGAAGCCCTACCCCCATCAGAAATCTACGGTGTGTTGCGTTAAGGCTGTGAAAGATCAGCCGGTGAACGTCACGCCGCTAACAACCGGATCTGCTGGTTTAGCAACCTCAACTTCGCCGAGCACCTCGGTGGCAATTGTCGTGGGCGGAACCGTCGAAGGCGGAACCGTCGAAGACGAAGGCGGAGGCGTCGAAACTGTTAGGGACGCTTTCGCGGCCACTCTCCGTGGACTAATATCGCCGATATCTCGCCTACGAACCGTTGCTTAACCTCACAGAGATTAAATTAATCTAGCGAATTGTTCTGAGTATAGTCCATTAGGCCTACTAAGGCCAGCTTTTTTCGACAAATGCCAATTTCATCGCCGCACCAGCAAACCGTACACAACGAGCCACAAACGCTTTCAGTGGTTAAATCAGGTCATGGTGGCGATGACAACGCTTGAGAAAACAAGCAATACCTCCGCTGAGGCCACGGGGTTCGGTGCCCGGGATGAGCAGCGCTAGCGCAGTCTCTCTCACGATCGCAGCACTGACAGTATCCGTACTGCTCGATATCCTCGCTGCTCGATATCCGCATTGGCGGTTGCGGTGGCGGCAGTACGTCTCCCGGCGATAGTCGGCGTGAACATACTCGACGTCAATCTGGTGCTGGTCAGCGAAGCACCAGGACACGACCGTCCACCGGATCCCCGTCGCCGTTTTCGGTGTTCGCTTCCGGTGTCATATCCGTATCCACGACAACGGTGTCGCCTTCGCCGTAACGGCCTTGGAGAAGCGCTAACGCAAGCGTGTCACCTATCTCTCGCTGAATCAGCCGCTTCAGAGGACGAGCCCCGAAAGCTGGGTCATAGCCGCGGTGAGCGAGGAGCGCTTTCGCCTCGTCGGTGACATCGAGAGAGATCCGTCGATCACTCAGCCGTTTGCTGAGACCCACCAACTGTATATCGACGATCTGAACAAGGTCGTCCTCGCTCAATGCGCGAAAGCGCACGATGTCATCGATGCGGTTGACAAACTCGGGCCGAAAGAAGTCACCGGGTTCACCCGCCAGATTCGACGTCATGATCAAGATGACGTTGGAGAAGTCGACCGTGCGACCTTGCCCATCGGTTAAACGGCCGTCATCGAGAAGTTGAAGCAAGACGTTGAACACATCGCTGTGCGCTTTCTCCACCTCGTCGAGCAGCACCACCGCGTAGGGGCGCCGTCGGACGGTTTCGGTGAGCTGCCCGCCTTCGTCGTACCCGACGTATCCGGGCGGCGCGCCGATCAATCGGCTGACGCTGTGCTTCTCCATGTATTCGGACATGTCGATGCGGACCATGGCGCGTTCGTCGTCGAACAAGAACTCGGCCAGGCTCCGTGCGAGTTCGGTCTTGCCCACACCCGTTGGGCCAAGAAACAAGAAACTGCCAATCGGCCGGTTTGGGTCAGACAGACCGGCACGAGAACGCCGGATAGCGTTGGCGACAACGCCCACCGCCGCGTGCTGACCGACAACTCGTTCGTGAAGGTGCTCCTCGAGACGGACCAGCTTGTCGACTTCGCCCTCCATCAAGCGTGAAACGGGTACACCCGTCCAGCGACTGACAACCTCAGCGATGTCTTCCTCGTCGACCTCTTCTTTAAGCATTGATGCTTCCGCCTGGATCTGGTCGAGGGTCTCACGAGCAGCGGCAAAGCGACGTTCGAGCTCGGGGATCTGTCCGTAACGCAGCTCGGCAGCCTTCTCAAGATCGGTTTCGCGTTCGACGGCACCACGGACAGTTTCGAGCTCTTCGTTCACCGCGCTCATCGCAGAGATGGCGTCCTTTTCGCCCTGCCAGCGAGCGGTCAGGCCCGCCAGGGACTCGGTGAGGTCGGCAAGCTCACGATCGAGATCATCGAGTCGTTCGAGCGAGGCCACGTCTGTCTCCTTGGCCAAGGCAACCCGTTCGATTTCAAACTGACGGATACGCCGTTCGACCACGTCGATTTCAGTGGGGACTGAGTCGATCTCGATACGCAAGCTGCTGCCCGCCTCATCAATCAGGTCGATGGCTTTGTCAGGGAGAAACCGGCCGGTGAGATAGCGATCACTCAGCACAGCCGCAGCCACCAGGGCAGAGTCCTGGATGCGTACACCGTGATGCACCTCGTAGCGATCCTTTAGGCCTCGCAAGATCGCGATGGCGGCCTCAACCGTTGGCGGCTCAACAAGGACCTGCTGGAATCGACGCTCCAGGGCCGCGTCCTTCTCGACATACTTGCGATATTCGTCGAGCGTGGTGGCACCGACCATGCGCAGCTTGCCGCGAGCCAGCATGGGCTTGAGCATGTTGCCCGCGTCCATTGCCCCCTCGGCGGCGCCGGCGCCGACGATCGTGTGCATCTCATCGAGAAAGGTGATGACTTCGCCGTCCGCATCCTCGATCTCTTTCAGCACCGACTGGAGGCGCTCCTCGAATTCGCCGCGATACTTCGCACCGGCGACCATCGACGACATGTCGAGCGAGATCAGCCGCTTGTTGCGCAGACTCTCAGGCACATCGCCTTCAACGATGCGGGTGGCCAAACCTTCAACAATCGCCGTCTTGCCGACCCCGGGTTCACCGATCAGTACCGGGTTGTTCTTGGTCCGGCGAGACAACACACGGATGACCCGGCGGATCTCGTCATCGCGGCCGATGACCGGGTCGAGTTCGCCGTCACGTGCGGCCTGGGTCAGATCACGGCCGAAGCGCTCGAGCGCCTGGTACTGATTTTCTGGGTTCTGACTGGTTACCCGGTGCGAGCCTCGCACTTCGCGAAGCGCAATGAGCAATATCTCGCGATCAACACCAAGGTTGTCGGCACTAGCGAGAAGGATGTGTTCGGTGGACAGGTATTCGTCCTGAAGGTCGCTACGGGCCTGATCGGCGCTCTCAAAGATCGACCTCAACGACGCGGCCAACTGCGGGTCGGAGCCGTAAGCGTTGGGCAGCTTGGCCAACGCCTCCTCGGCATCGGTGCGTGCCGTAAGCGGGTCAATGCCTACCTTGTGCAAAAGGGGAAGGACAATCCCTTCCTCCTGCCCGAGCAGAGCAACGAGCAAGTGCTCAGGCACGACCTCTGGGTGAGATGCCCCACGAGCCGCCTCAGTAGCGGCCGAGAACGCCTCTGTGGTCTTGAGCGTCCAGCGATTTGGGTCAAGCGTCATTGATTCTCCGTCGTCATCGCAGCTACAACGTCGAATACGTATGGTTCAACGTTGAACGGGGTGGTGGTTGTCCTACTTGCCGCGTTTATAGAGCGTGATGCTCTGATTGATCGGCACCAGTTCGCCTCGGTAGTGGCGCAACGTGGTTTCAGCCGCAACATTCGCAGAATGAATGGCCTGCTCCAGCCTCTGTTCCAAATCGGCTATTTGAGCTTCGAGGACGAGAACCCGTTTCACCCCGGCCAGGTTGAGACCATCGTTCGTGAGTTCTTGGATGCGGTTGAGTTGGGCAAGGTCGGCATCGGAGTAACGACGACTACCGCCACCGGTGCGGGCCGGGTCGACCAGCCCCTTGCGTTCGTAGATACGCAACGTCTGCGGGTGCATGCCGGAAAGCTCGGCAGCAACGGAGATCACGTAGACAGCCCGGGTGAAACGATCGGCGTCATTGTCTGGGATCGGCATGCGTGCTCCTTTCGGTTTCAGACCCCGAGGTGTGACCGGGGGCTTTGTGTGGATGCTGCGGCAAACGCCTCAACTGCAGCGCGTTGATCGTCGGTCAGCTCACTAGGCACGGCAACTTCGACGGTGACCACCGTGTCAGACCCTCCACCCTTGCCCCGCAAGCGGAACTTCTTGCCTGTGGCGGTGCCAGCGGGAATACGCATCTTGACGGTGTCACCGTCAAGCGTCGGCACGATTACATCGGCACCCAACGCCGCCTCGGCGAACGAGATCGGTACCTCGAGGGTGAGGTCCTTGCCCGACCGCCCGAAAAGCGGATGATCCTTGACCTTTACGTGGACGAAGAGGTCACCGGGCGGGCCGCCGCTGCGGCCGGGGCCACCACGGCCCTTCAGCCGGATCTTCTGACCGGTCTTCACGCCGGCCGGAATACGAACCTTGACCTCACGGGGGCGAACCTCGGTGCCCTGGCCGCGACAGGTTCGGCACGGATCCGTGATGACCGAACCGCGACCGCCACACGCACTACATGGTCGGCTCATCGAGAACATGCCTTGGTTGTCATCGAGCAACCCGCGGCCATCGCAATGCTGGCACTTGGCCGGTGCCTTGCCGGGGGCGGATCCCAAGCCCGAGCACGTCGAGCAGGCTGCTTCACTGGTGAGTTGGATCGAGGTCTCGAGTCCCTTCACTGCGTCGTCGAAGTCGAGCGCAAGCTCAGCCTCGAGATCGCTGCCGCGTTGGGCTCGCGTCTGTTGCCGTTGAGCGCCGCGACCTGAGCGGCCACCACGACCGCCACGACCGAACAAACCGCCAAGCAGATCGCCGATGTCGCCGGCATCACCGCTGAAGCCGCCGCCGCCAGGACCGCCGCCACCGCCGAACATGCCACCCATCGGGCCCATGCGACGGACTTCGTCGTAGCTCTTACGCTTGTCGTCGTCGCCGATGACGTCGTAGGCCGACGACACTTCCTTGAAGCGTTCTTCGGCCGCTGCATCGCCGGGGTTGGCGTCGGGATGCAGCTCGCGAGCGAGCTTGCGGTACGCCTTGGTGATGTCTTTGACCATCGCAGTGTCCGACACGCCAAGCACCGCGTAGTAGTCCTTCTCGAGCCATTCACGCTGTGGTTCAGCCATCACACACCTCCTTCACCCACTCATCCGCCGGGCTTCAACCCTTCACCTTGACCATTGCCGCTCGTAGCACCCGACCGTTCCAGGCATAGCCGGTTCGGAGAACCTCAGCCACGATCGGACCTTCGGAGTCGTCATCAGCCGGTTCGCTGATCGCCGCCTCGTGTCGGTTGGGGTCGAAGGGCTCGGACTGGTCAGCAATCAACTCCAAGCCAGCCCGCTCGAGTTCAGCCCGGAGCTGCACCCCAATCGGCTCAACACCCTCAACGCCTTGCTGGGCCGCGGCCTCACAAGCATCGAGCACGGGCAAGAGCGACTCGGCAACCCGAGAACCCGCCTGCGCCGCAAAGTCAGCGTTTCGCTTGTCGGTCTGCTTACGGAAGTTGGCGAACTCAGCCGAGACCCGCTGTAGATCGTTGAGATGTTGATCACGTTCGGCCGTCACGCGTTCGAGCGTGCCGAGCAGATCTTCGACCGTGATCGGCTCTCCCTCGCTGAGGGTGTCATCGCAAACATTCGTCGGAAAGACCTCAGACGAGTCGGCCGATATCTCTGCCGAAGGTTCTTGTTCGGGTTCGGAGGCTTCGCCGCTGCAAGAAGTACCGCTCACGCCGATTCTTCTTCGTCGTCGTCGATGATCTCGGCGTCGACGACTTCGTCGTCAGCCGGGGCGCTCTCGGCAGCCTCGGTCTCACGCTCGGCCTGAGCGGCCGCCTCGTACAGACGCTGGCCGAACTCCTGGCTCGCTGTCATCAGGGCCTCAGTGGAATCCTTGATGGCGTCGAGATCGGTGCCTTCAAGGGCGGTTTTCACCTCGGCGAGCTTGGCCTCAATCGTGGCCTTTTCATCGTCGCTAACTTGCTCAGCCTGATCCTTGAGCAGCTTCTCAGTCTGGTAGACGAGGCTGTCGGCGTTGTTGCGAATCTCAGCTTCTTCCTTGCGTTGACGATCCTCCTCCGCATGGGCCTCGGCGTCCTTGATCATCTGATCGATGGCATCACTGTCGAGCGAGCTCTGACCGGTGATGGTCATCGACTGCTCCTTGCCAGTGGCCTGATCCTTGGCGCTCACGTGCACGATGCCGTTGGCGTCGATGTCGAAGGTGACCTCGATTTGCGGCATGCCGCGGGGCGCCGGGGGAAGCTCAATGAGCTGGAACTTGCCAAGTGTCTTGTTGTAGCCCGCCATCTCACGCTCGCCCTGGAGCACATGGATCTCAACCGACGGCTGGCTGTCTTCAGCTGTGGTGAAGGTCTCGCTCTTGCGGGTGGGAATGGTGGTGTTTCGCTCGATCAGGGTGGTCATGACGCCACCCTTGGTCTCGATGCCAAGCGAGAGCGGGGTGACGTCAAGGAGCAGCACGTCCTTGACTTCGCCGCGCAGCACACCCGCCTGAACGCAGGCGCCAATCGCCACTACCTCGTCAGGGTTCACCGTCTTGTTCGGCTCCGAGCCAGTCATCTCCTGCACGAGCTCAGCGACTGCCGGCATACGCGTGGAGCCGCCAACGAGCACGACATGATCAATTTCGCCCTTGGTGAGGCCGGCGTCCTTGATGGCCTGTTCGAACGGGCCCTTGCAACGTGCCAATAGGTCGGACGTCAGGCTCTGGAACTTGGCGCGGGTCAGCTCATAATCGAGGTGAAGGGGGCCCGCATCGGTGGCCGTGATGAAGGGCAGGTTGATCTGCGTCGACTGAGTCTGCGACAGCTCGACCTTGGCCTTCTCCGCGGCTTCCTTCAGACGCTGCTCGGCCATGGCATCAGCAGTGAGGTCGACGCCATGATCGTTCTTGAAGTTGGTGGCGAGCCACTCGATGACAGCATCGTCCCAGTCGTCGCCACCAAGCTTGGTGTCACCGGCCGTGGACTTCACTTCGAACACACCATCACCGAGCTCGAGGACGGACACGTCGAAGGTGCCGCCACCAAGGTCGAAGACAAGAATGGTCTGATCTTCGGTCTCTTTGTCGAGGCCGTAGGCAAGAGCCGCAGCAGTGGGCTCGTTGATGATACGCAGCACCTCAAGACCAGCGACAGCGCCGGCTTCTTGGGTGGCGGTGCGCTGAGCGTCGTCGAAGTATGCGGGAACGGTGATCACGGCCTGCGTGACGGTGTCGCCCAAGTACTCCTCAGCGTCACGTTTCAGCTTCATCAGTGTGCGGGCGGAGATCTCCTGGGGGTTGTAGCCCTTGCCGTCGATGTCGACGGACCAGTTCGTGCCCATATGGCGCTTGACCGAGCGGATCGTGCGTTCGGGATTGGTGATTGCCTGACGCTTGGCAACTTCGCCGACGAGCACTTCGCCATCTTTGGCGAAGGCAACAACAGACGGGGTGGTGCGTGACCCCTCAGCATTGGGGATGACGACGGGATCGCCGCCCTCGAGGACAGCGACAACAGAGTTCGTGGTGCCGAGATCGATACCAACAGCCTTGGGCATGGGGGGCTCCTTAGTTCTTCCTGCGGACGGCGCCGCAGATCCGCGGTCACCGTTTCGCCTTCGTTTTGGGGGGATGTTCAAGTATGTGAACCAGCAGGGTACCTGTGTTATTCCCGTTTTACGAGAAAACCTGAGTGTATGTGACTCAACTTTGTTCTTCCGGTCGAAAATGCCGATCCAGCGAACGACGACAGCCAACCCCAAAATCTCAAATGGCAGGTTCAGCGTCCGGGTTCCCGACGCTGAACCTGCCAATTCGACTTGGGGGAGCCGTTAGCTGAGACCCATGGTTTCGAGGCCGTAGCCGGCAGAGCCGTGCTCCGCGACGTCGAGTCCGGCTATCTCTTCTTCGGCGTCAACACGGAGACCGATGGTCCGCTTGAGGACCGAGAAGAGGATGAGGCTGGTACCACCGACCCAGGCGACCACGATGACAACCATCACGGCCTGTACGAGCAACTGCGAAATACCGCCGCCGTAGAAGAGGCCGACATTCTCGGCGCCGAGGAAGGCGTCGTCGTAGCGGGCGAAGAGGCCGATCGAAAGCGTGCCCCAGATGCCGCAGACGCCGTGGACAGAGATAGCACCAACCGGGTCATCGATCTTGATCGCATCGAATCCGAGCACCGCGAAGACCACGATCAGGCCGCCGATGAAACCGATGACGATGGCGGCCCACGGCTCAACCGTGCCAACCGGAGCGGTGATCGAGACGAGGCCCGCCAAGGCACCATTGCCGGCCATGGCGACATCAGCGACGCCCGTCTTCATCCATATGAGAGCCGAGGCACCAATGACACCGGCAGAGGCGGCCATCAGTGTGTTCATGGCCAGGAACGGCACGATGGCGTCGGCCACAAGCTCTGATCCGGCATTGAAGCCGAACCATCCGAACCAGAGAATGAAGACGCCGACAACGGCATAGCCGATGTTGTGACCGGGAAGTGCACGGGCCTTGCCATCGGGACCGTACTTGCCAAGACGGGGGCCAAGCAGCGCGGCACCGACAAGGGCGGCAACCGCACCAGTCAGGTGCACGACGGTCGAACCGGCGAAGTCGGAATACACGCGACCACCAATCTCAATCTGGGCAATGAGTCCGCCGCCCCACGTCCAGTGAACGACCACCGGATAGATCACAGCCGTCATCACCGCCGAGAAGATCAGATAGGTGGAGAACTTCGTCCGCTCAGCCATGGCACCCGAGGCAATGGTGACGGCAGTGGCGGCGAACACGACCTGAAAAAAGAAGCTTGTGGCGGGCGTCAGCCCGGCCGACGTATCAAAGATTGCGCTGGGGTCAGCCGAGTCCTTGAAGAAGAAGTCGTTGAGGCCACCCCACCACTTCGAGTCGGAGGTGCCATAGGCAATCGTCCAACCAACGATGAAGAACGCCATTGCCCCGATCGCCATATCGGCGAGGTTCTTCGCCATGATGTTGCCGACATTCTTGGCCCGCGTGAGTCCGGCCTCAACGAGGGCGAAGCCGGCCTGCATCAAGAACACGAGGCACCCCGCGATAACGAGCCACAAATTGTCCATGACAGCTTGGACGGCTTCAGCGGTCAGCCCGTCGTCCTCAGCGGCCACAGGCGATGCCCACAGTAAGGCGACTCCGACAGGTGAGATGATGAGTGAATATTTTCTGAACATGTCGACACGCTACGAAGCGACGATTTCGCGACCGTTCGTTGGTTGTTACCGCTTTGACGCGAATGTCTGACCGCTATCTGTCAGATCGGTTCGAGGAGATACCCACGGGAACGAACCGTCTTGATCTGGAGCCCAGACAGCTCGATTCGGCGACGTAGTCGAGAGACGTGCACGTCAAGGGCATTGCGTCCCGGCGCGTCACCGCCCCATACCGCTCGGGTCAGATCCGGTCGCGACACAACTGATTTGAAACGATCGACGAGAGGACCAACAAGTCGGGCTTCCACCGGGGAGAGAGGCGTCAGAGAGCCGTCGTAATGCACAACGTCATCGCGGTCGACAGATGGCACCAGCAGCCGTTGAGCCCGCTTGGCCAGCGTGTCGACGCGGACACGAACGTCACATTCGTCGACCGGCAGCCTGACCCAATCCTCGAGTTCATCCACCGGGCGAGGCGGCGAGGCGTCCTTACCGATTACGAGGAGACGGGGAGCGCGCTGGCTCCGCAACGCCTCCAGCTCGTCTGCTCCTGCCGGCCATCGAACCAGTGCCACATCCATGGCGGTGACCGTAGGAAACGCGGGTTTCTCGAATGTTTCAACGACGTGAACCCCGCCGGAAGCGACGCAAGAGTCCCCGCCTCACCCACTGACGTGCCATCAGAAGCCAGCGGATACGCGGTGACCTCGCAGACAGAGGTATCTTTGCGGCGCCATGAAATCGCGTCTCAAGCCTCACCAACTCGTACGAATCATGGGCATCGGTATTGCCCTGTTCACCTTCGGGTCCTACGTCTTGCCGTTCATCACCGACTGGCATGACGAGTCGACCGTCACGCGCGAGGTGTTCGACAACATCCCGGACGCGATCAAGCTCGGCTTCTACACCGTCATCCCCGCCACGCTCATCTGGGGAGCATGGGCGTTCTCCAACCGGATGAAGAACTGGGAGCGCGGCCGTCCCGACAACCGCCGCACCACCACAAAGAACGTGAAACGCCGCGCCAGCGACTTCCGGGCCGGCGTCTACATGCAGACCCTGATGCGTGAACCCGTCGCCGGAATCATGCACTCGATGATCTACTTCGGATTCATCATCCTGCTCGGCGTCACCACGGTGCTCGAGATTAACCATCAGGTTCCCGAGGACATCAAATTCCTCCACGGCGACGTCTATCGCGCCTACGCCATGATCGGCGATGGCGCCGGCCTCATCTTCCTGATCGGCATCGTATGGGCAATCATCCGCCGCTACGGCCCGTGGGCATGGCGCCCCTACCGCATCCGCATCAAATCCAAACCCGAACACGCAGTGATCCTTGGCGTCTTCTTCTCGATCGCTGTCACTGGTTTCGCGGCCGAAGCCTTCCGCATTGCCCACGACGGCATGCCCGAGTTCGAGCAGTGGAGCTTCATCGGCTACCCGCTCGCCACCCTGGTCGAAAACAACAGCAACCTCGCTGGCTTGCACCAGTTCTGGTGGTCCGCCCACGTCATAAGTTTCATCGCTTTCCTGATCATCCTGCCGACCACGATGCTGCGCCACATGTTCACCTCGCCGCTGAACATGTACCTCAAGGACAAGGACCGTCCCAAGGGCGCCATGAAGCCCATGCCCAACCTCGTTAGCGGCGAAACTGAGCTCGAGACCTTCGGTGCGTCAGTCGTTGAAGACTTCACCTGGAAGCAACTGATGGACACCGACGCCTGCACCATGTGCGGACGCTGCACCTCCGTGTGCCCGGCGCACGCCACCGGCAAGCCCCTCGATCCTCGCGAAATCGTCTTGAAGACCGGCGAGGTCATGGCCCGCACCGGTGACCCCGCCGTCTCACCACCCATTGGGGTAGACGACGGCATCACCGTGCCCGCCAATTGGATGTTTGACCGAATCTCTCAGGAAGAACTGTGGAGCTGCACATCATGTCGGGCATGCGACGAGATCTGCCCCGTCAACATTGAGATCCTCGACAAGATCCTCGACATGCGTCGCTACCTCACCTTGATGGAGAGCAACTTTCCGTCCGAACTCGGCCAGGCCTTCCGATCAATGGAAAACTCCGGCAACCCGTGGGGAATGAGCCAGAGCGAACGTGGCGACTGGGCCAACGGCATGGAGGGCATCAACCTCATCGACGGCGGCGACCCCATCGAGTCAGAATACCTCTACTGGGTTGGCTGCGCCGGTGCCTTCGACGACAAGAACCGTAAGGTCACCCAGGCCATGGCCAAGCTCATGCAGCGAGCGGGGGTCGATTTCGCCATTCTCGGCCCGGCCGAAAACTGCACCGGTGACTCGGCTCGTCGCTCCGGCAACGAGTACCTGTTCCAGATGCTTGCCAGCCAAAACATCGAGACACTGAACGCCATGGGCGTGAAAAAGATCGTCACCCAGTGCCCTCACTGCTTCAACACACTCGCCAACGAGTACCCCCAGCTCGGCGGCCACTACGAGGTCGTGCACCACTCCCAGTTTTTGGAGTGGCTCGTCGACCAGGGTCGCCTCGACCTCAGCGAGGCGAAGCTCGAGGAGCGCGTGGTGTACCACGACTCCTGTTACCTCGGTCGCCACAACGATGTCTATATGGCACCCCGCAAGGTGCTCGGCAAGCTCGGCGGTATCGAAATCGTCGAGGCGGAACGCAACGGAACAGAGGGCATGTGCTGTGGCGCTGGCGGAGCCCGCATGTGGATGGAAGAGACCATCGGCGAGAAGGTCAACGACGTTCGAGCACAGGAGCTCGTCGACACCGGTGCCGCTCGAGTCGCCACCGCGTGCCCGTTCTGTTACGTGATGATGGACGACGGGGTGAAGGCTGCAGGCAAGGAAGAAGACGAGGTCCGCGTCGCGGACATCGCCATGCACGTACTCGAAGCCATCGAGGCGGGCGAGGCTCGCCACGGGGCACCACAGTCGCACGGATAGTCTCACAGGCGTGCCTGCGGAGAGCCCGACGATCCTCGTCATCGACAACTACGACTCGTTCGTCTACATCCTTGTCCAGTACCTGGGTGAGCTCGGTGCTACGCCGGTCGTTCATCGCCATGATGAGATCGATCTCGAAGGCATCCGGGAACTCTCGCCCGATGGGATCCTCATCTCCCCCGGACCCGGTACACCTGACGATGCCGGCGTTTCGATGAAAGTCCTGACCGAGCTCGCCGGCACGGTCCCGATCTTCGGTGTGTGCCTCGGCATGCAGTGCATGGGACAGGCGTTCGGCGGTGACGTCATTCGTGCGCCACAGGTAATGCACGGCAAAACATCGTTGATCCTCCACCACGACACAGGTGTGTTCGCTGGACTTCCTGCACCACTCGAGGCCACGCGCTACCACTCACTGATCGTCGACCGCGAAACCCTGCCCGACACGTTCGAGATCACAGCCGAAACAGACGATGGCCTCCTCATGGGCATCCGCCACCGCGACCATGACGTCGAAGGCGTGCAGTTCCACCCGGAATCAGTGCTGACCACCGCCGGACACGACCTCATCGAGAACTTCTTGCGCCGCTGCCGCGGCTAACTACCTACGGAGCTTCCGTCGTTGTGGTGGTGGTTGTAGTTGTGGTTTCTTCCGTCGCCTCGCCGATGGTGATGGTGATCGGTGAATCCTGATCCACGGTCTCGAACGCAGCCGGCGACTGCGCTATCACTCTTCCAGCCTGAGGCGAACCGACAGGAACCGGCTCAAACACCGGGATCGGATCGAGTCCAGCATTTCGCAGTGTCGTGATAGCCGTATCGGCAAACAGCCCGTCGAGCTGGGGCACCACGACCTGCGGGAAGCCAGTGGAGACGACGATGCTGACTTGCGAGCCACTCGGCACAAGCGAGTTGACCGACGGCTCGGTACGGACGACCTTGCCCTCCTCGATCTCCTCTGAGGGCTCTTCGAGCTGCTCAGTTGAGACCGTCAGACCAGCATTGCGGAGCAGCTCAACTGCCGCTATCACCGTAAGGCCTTCGATGTCAGGCACAGCCACGACCTCGGGACCACTGGAGACCACAATTTCAACTTCTTCGCCCAATGCCAATGCAACACCTGCACCTGGCGTCTGATCGATAACTGTGCCTGGATCGAGCGGGCTTGTAGCCGGCATCTGCAACACGGAGTACCCCTGCTGCTGGAGTTCCGCCGTCGCAGCCGCAACGTCCTCGCCGATCACGTTTGGCACAACCGTTTGGGTACCAGAACTGACCTGAAGCGTGACCGTTTCCCCGGGCTCAACGCGCTCACCGGAAGGAGGGTCTTGACCAAAGACTTGATCGCCGGGGACCTCACTGTTGGTCTGATACTCGATCGAAACCTTCAAATTTGCTTCGAGAAGGGCGGTCTGTGCATCCTGCACATCGTTGCCAAGAACACTGGGGACATCGACCAACTCGATAGCGGGATCGCCATCGTCAACCTGGCTATCGCTACCACCGCCGAGAGCGTCGAGGAACTCCACGAAGAGATAGCCGAGGATGACGACAAGAATTGCGAGAGCGGAAACCAATGCAGCGGTCCGCCACATGCCACCTCCGCTGCTTGGAGCCTCTTCGTAGTAGTAGCCACCGGGGTACTGGGCTGCCATGGCCGCGGCGTTGGGGTCGGCGACCGCCCCCACCGGAGCGGCCCCTGGCTGCTGCGCTGGCTGGGCAGCGGGAGTGACGGGTTGAGCCGTAGTGGCATCAACGGATGCCGAAGACGGAGTCGAAGGCTGCGGTGCCTGGCTAGCAGCAGCAGCGGCTGCTCCTCCGGCGGCGACCACTCCGGCGGCAGCAGCAGCGCCCTTACCGGGAATCTTGTGAGCGCCGGCAAGATAGCGGCGCAAGTCGTTGCCAAGATCGTCGGCCGAGGGATAGCGGTTGGCCGGGCTCTTGGCGAGCAACTTCATCGTGATGGCTTCGAGCGACTGGGCAACATTCACGCCACGCTCACGAAGCCCCTGGGGCTTTTCCTGAACATGCTTGTATGCGACAGCGACAGGTGTCTCAGCCTGGAAGGGCGGGACACCAGCCAGCATCTCATAGAGCACGACCCCGAGGGAGTAAAGATCGCTACGGCCGTCGACCGCCTTGCCTTGAGCCTGCTCGGGTGAGAAGTAGGTGGCGGTGCCCATGACCGAGCCGTGCTGGGTCAGCCCGGCATCAGTGCCGCCATGCAGCGCAGTGGCAATTCCAAAGTCGGCGACCTTCACATCGCCGCCATCGGATACCAAAATGTTGCCGAGCTTCACGTCACGATGGACCAGCCCCGCGGCGTGCGCCACGGTCAGCGCCCCCGCGACGTCGAACGCGATCTCTGCGGCACGGTCCGGCGAAAGCGGGCCCGTGCTGCGCAACACATCGGACATCGATCGACCCGAAACGTGTTCCATCACGATGTAGTAGGTGCCACGCTCCTGGCCCCAATCGTAGATACCCACAATGTTGGGGTGGTTGAGGTTGGCAGCAGCCTGGGCTTCACGACGGAAGCGTTCGACAAAGCTTGGATCGTTGGCAAACTCGGGGAAGAGCACCTTCAGCGCGACTTCGCGATTGAGTAGATCGTCGCGCGCGAGATAGACGTCAGCCATACCCCCGCGGGCGATGTGACGAAGCAACTCGTAGCGACCGTTGAATACGGTGGGCCCCTGTTCGGACATAGCAGCAGAGTCTAACGGCAGGTCAGTCCACGAGCGATGCAGGCCCGGTCAGCGAACTTCATTTACTGAAGTATGCCTCGATCACCGCACGGGCGATCGGAGCGGCCACCACGCCGCCTGTTTGTTCGCTCGCCCCCTCCTGAGCCTCCACGATCACCGCTATCGCGAGCTCAGCAACACCGCCTTCGGTGCCCGCGAATCCCACAATCCACGCATGTGAATTCGGCGGGTCCGTACCCAGTTGGGCAGTGCCGGTCTTGCCGCCAACCATCAGGCCGTCGACCGCCATGTTCCGAGCCGTGCCGTTGGCGGCAACCTCAACCATCGCCGCACGAAGGACATCCGCGCTGCTCGGTCTCAACGCCTGGCGCCAAAGTCGCTCTTCGGTGGTCCCATAGCTCGTGCCATCGGCACCAGTGAGTTCCTGCACGACATAGGGGACCATAATTTGGCCGTTGTTAGCGATCGCTGCTGCCACCAGTGCCATCTGCAGAGGTGTCGCAGCGACGTCGTTTTGCCCGATCGACGTCTGAGCGAGGCGAGCAGAATTCTCATAGATTCCGACAGCGCCATTGGCGAGGATCACATCCTCGCCACCGCGGTAGAAGTCGACATCGGCCAAACGCACGCCATAGTCAGTCGGGAATCGAGACGTCGCCGCATTGGGAAGATCGATCGGCGGCAACTGGTTAAATCCGAACAGCTCCGCCGTTTCGATCATCCGCTCAGGCCCCACCCACTCGGCTCCCATTTCGGCAAAAGCGGTATTGCAGGAAACCCGCAGCACTTCAACCAGATCGCCGCCACAGGACCCGCCCGCAAAGTTCCGTATCGGCGAGCCCGCAGGAAGCGGGTCGTAGGCGTCACTGACCGCGAACACGGGAGCGAACGCGCCGATCATGGAGGACTCAACCCCAGCAGCAGCAGTGACGAGCTTGAACGTCGACCCCGGGAAGAACAGTTCTCGGTACGACTTGGCGAGGAGCGGGTCGCTGCTGTCGTTCAGATAAACCTCAAACGCGGCATTGGCCGCAAACCCGTCCGGGTCGGCCAAGAGATTGGGATCAAAACTCGGCCACGTCCACATGGCAACCACGGCACCCGTGCGCGGATCAAGGGCGACGACCGAGCCACGTCGATCCCCGAGCGCCTCACGCGCCGCTCGTTGAACGTCATCTCGGATTGTCAGGTGCAAGGTGGCAGTCGTGTCGCGATCGATGAAGAAGTCGGCGAACGTAAGGAACTGTTGTTCACCCGTGACACCTGCCAGCTCGTCGTTGTAGATCCGTTCGAGACCAGTCGCCGCCACGTTCAGCGACTGATAACCGGCAATATGGGCGTACAGATCACCTTCGGGGTACTCGCGGCGGAAATCGACCGGTTCTCCGATCTCCACCGACCGTGCAATCACTACACCATCAGCGCTGAGGATCGAACCCCGTTCCTGACCGAATTCGCGGATCAGTCCTCGCGAGTTGATGCTGTGCTCCTGCAGACGCTCTGCGCCGAAGAACTGCACCCGGTTTAGCTGCACGAATAACACCACGTACAGGACCGCAAAGGCCAGACCCAGGTGACGAATTCGACGGTTCACGACATCGACTCATTACGGGAGCTGTTCTCGGGACGCACGCTTCGTTGGTCATGTGAGAGGCGCAGCAAGAGCGCCAATAACACATAGTTGGCAATGAGCGACGAGCCGCCGTAGCTGACAAACGGCAACGTGATGCCAGTGAGCGGTACTACTCGCAGGACACCCCCCATGATGATGAACGCTTGAACTCCAAGGAGTGTGGTGAGTCCAACGGCAAAGAGCTTGTCGAACGGACGAGCGGCGCGCAAAGCGATACGCAGACCAGAGCCGATGAGGACCAAGAAAGCCATCAGAACCGCTGTGGTGCCAGCGAGACCAAGCTCCTCACCGATCGCCGCAAAGATGAAATCGGACTCCACAATCGGAATCCGGTCAGGTTCTCCCTGACCCAGCCCCGTACCCGTGAGCCCGCCGTCGGCAAGCGCGAACGATGCCTCGACAATCTGGAATCCCGTATCACGGGAGTCAGCCCACGGGTCGAGCCAGATGTCGACGCGCTGTTGCACATGTGTGAACTGCGTCCATGAGAACACCGCGCCCACGACAAAGAGTCCAAAGCCAAGAACGAGGACCATCGTTCGCTCCGAGGCAACCCACAGCACGACAATGAAGACGGTGAAGAACATCAGCGAAGAGCCGAGGTCGCGCTGAAAAACCATGACCCCAAGTGACCCTGCCCAGGCGATGCCGATCGGGACCAAATCCCGCAGCTCAACTCGGTTGCGAAGTAGATCACGGGCATCGACGAGATAGGCGGCGAAAAACGCCGCAAGCGCGATCTTGGCAAACTCTCCCGGCTGGAGATTGATCGGTCCAAGACTGGCCCAGATCCTGGCTCCTCGGATCTCGCGGCCAACACCGGGGACGAACGGGAGAACCAACAGACCGAGGCCGGCTGCGCCGAGGAGATACCGATAGTCGACGAGTATCCGGACCGGGCGAATGAGCACCAGCGTGACGATGAAGCCGAACACTCCGACCGCGGTCCATGTGGCTTGGAGACCGGCAAGGTCAGAACCGCCCGGGACATGCTCGGCGAGTCGAGCGATCATCACGTAGCCAAGCCCGTTCAAGAGAAGGGCCATCGGAAGGATGACCGGATCGGCGCCAGGCGCCAGGCGCCGCACCGCCACGTGCGCCACCACACCGAGTGCGAGCATCCATCCGAGGAACGGCCCAAAGTTTGCGGGGATCGAAGCCGTGTTTCCGAGACTCGCCAGCACATACGCGACGACAACGACGACCGCCACCATAACGAGGATGCCCGCCTCAACTCGGCGAGGACGGAGCACCGCGTAGATGGGGGAAACACGCTCGTTAGGCGCCTGACCGAGGACGGTCACGGGGCGTCAGACGACAACTGCTCGCGCAGAACCTCGATGTGGGCTTCGGCGTCTTCAAGATCGTCGAACTCAAGCCCGTCGATCACAAGTTCAGCGTCGCGCGACTCAAGGGCATCGACGAGAAGCCCAGAGCGTTCTGCCAGTGTCGCATCGAGCCAGAGCACGCCACCCGGTCGACCCTGGTAGATCACGATCTCCTGGCCATCGACCCCGACGTAGTACGCGGAGCGGGCGTATACGGCCAACGATCCAAGGAGGGCCACGAGCACCATGGCCACCACAACTATGAGCCCAACAAGACGCCACGTGAAGACTCTGACAACGGGCACCCGGACACTGTCATCCGAACCCGGATTATCCGGGTTCGGATCAGAATCGTCTCCCGTGTCAGAGAGATCGTCCGGAACATGATGACCGTCAAGGACTCCATCCGGAAGCGCTTTTCGTGTGTCGAGGACCCGATCGCTGGGCACGTCGTCGACCGAATCAGCGCTCTCAATATCAACGATGACGACCGTGACATTGTCGCGGCCACCAGCCGAACACGCACGAGACACAAGGTCCTCGGCTGCGTCCTGGGGATCCGAAACCGTGCTGAGAACCTCATAGATTTCCGGCTCACCAATTTCACCGAACAGGCCATCACTGCAGATCACATAGCGATCCCCGGCGACTGGTACGAGTTCCCACGCATCGACGAGCACCTTGTCATCTATCCCCAGTGCTCGAGTGACGATGTTTCGCTGCGGATGGTTGGCCGCTTCTGCCCGAGAAAGGCGCCCTTCGCGAACGAAGGATTCCACGAGACTGTGGTCGACTGTGTGCTGGTGGAGGCCATCTTCGGTCACTCGGTACAGCCGACTGTCGCCGACGTTGGCAATACCGAGACGATGTGCGCCGGCCCGGACCAACTCCGTGAGCAAAGACACCGTGGTGCCCATGCCATGCAGAGCGGGTTCCTCGCCCGCACGCTCCACAACCTGCGCATTCGCGTCCTGGACTCTGCCGATCAGCTCATCGAGAGTGCCGATTGCTCCGAGGTCGCGCAACGCGTCAACCGTAACCTCAGAGGCAATTTCTCCGCCACTGTGGCCGCCCATGCCGTCGGCCACTACGAACATGCCATCCTCAACGAGATAGTGGTCCTGGTTGGCCCGGCGCACACGACCGACGTCGGTAGCCGCCCCCCACGCAAATTCGGTCATACCAGCTCCACCACGACATCTCCGACCTGGATACGCATGCCCACCGCGAGGGGCCGCAACGCATCAAGGGGTTCACCATCAACCAGAGTGCCATTCGTAGAACCAAGATCTTCTACGTACCAAGCTCCACCAGACGTGAAGACACGGGCATGCAGCTTCGACACTCGTGCATCATCAATGACAACTCCACACCCAGCGGCGCGGCCGATCGTGGTCTCCGGTTCAAGCACGAATCGGGTACCGGTACTCACCGCTGGCGCCACCACTACGAGAGCGGCAGCACCGCCCGAGTCCGAAGAAGCCGACGGGTCCGAAGAAGCCGCGGGAGCGTTGGTAGAAACTTGCTGGCCCGAGGCGGGGACCGGCACAGGGGCATTCGTAACCGCAGCCGCAGGCACCTCGGCACGGAGCTCAACAACGACAGCCCTGATCACCCGGAAGAAGGTCAGATAGACAAGCACAAGCAGACAAATTCGAAAGATGTCGAGCAACTGGTCGGACATGTCAGCCGGCCCGGAACTCGAAATACGTGGTACCGCCGAGGCAGACCCGGTCACCATCGTCGAGACGATGACGACCAACGGACACGTCGTTCACGAGCGTGCCGTTCGTGGAGCCAAGGTCACAGAGCACAAAGCCCGTGCCGTCGGGCTGGATGCTGGCGTGTTCGCGACTGACGTTCGAATCGTCGAACGTGATGGTGCACTCCGGAAGCCGGCCAAGCGTCAAGACAAACTCGCCGAGCACCACCTGCTGACCGTTGACGAGATGCAGAACTCCGACTCCGCCATCTGCCTCCTTCATGCGAGCAATGACGCTTAGACCGCCACCCCGTAGCGCCGGGTCGGCCGTGAGTTCGACCTGAACGGGCCCCATGAATACCCAACCCTCGTCGCGGGCCGTCTCGCGGGCTGCATCACACAGCTCACGCATCAGCGATTCCTGCACATCCGCGAACCGTGCAAGGTCCACCGACGCGAGTGCGACCGAAAAGTGGTTGGCAACAACAGGCTGCCCGCGCACACCAACCGATCGAGAGTCGGTCATTTCACGTGTGACACGATGGCTGATCTCGACCGGTCGAACCCCGCCGCGAAAGAACCGTCCGACGCTGTCTTCGACAAATCGTTCGAGTCGACGCTCGATAGATCGCAAGCCCACGCACTAGAGGCTAGCCCTGCGGCAATCATCGGGGGGTGCGCTAGCCTCTGTGAGCACGTTCACCACGTGAACGGCCACGCGCGAGTGGCGGAATTGGCAGACGCGCAGGCTTCAGGTGCCTGTGCCCGAAAGGGTGTGGGGGTTCAAGTCCCCCCTCGCGCACTCTGGTTATGTCGGAGCCCTTGAACCGAATGGTTCGGGGGCTTCAGACGTTTTGACCAAAGTTCAAGCCCTGGTTCGGGCCTCGAGTGCTTTGAACGACTAGCTACTCAGGACTCGACAGTCCAGAACAACAGTTCGTCCTCGTACTCGGCCTCGATGCGGTACTCGTCGGATTCGGTTGAGAATTCGACATGGATCTCGTCGCCTGGCTCGCTCACCTCAGCGTTGAACCCTGAGACGGGTACCGCTTCAACAAACTCGAGCACGCCGTCTACGACCCGTACGCGGAGCGTGCCTCCAGGGCTACTGCGGGAGTAGACCTCGCCTTCGACGACCGCCTCACCTTCATCATCGTCTGAGTCATCACCATCATCATCGTCTGAGTCATCACCATCGTCTGAGTCATCACCATCGTCTGAGTCATCACCATCGTCTGAGTCATCACCATCGTCTGAGTCATCACCATCGTCTGAGTCATCACCATCATCAGACACGGAATCGTCGTCGTCAACAGACACAGAGTCATCACCGTCAACAGACACAGAGTCATCACCGTCAACAGACACAGAGTCATCACCGTCAACAGACACAGAGTCATCACCGTCATCAGACACAGAGTCATCAGACACAGAGTCATCAGACACGGAATCGTCGTCGTCAACAGATACGGAATCGTCACCTTCGACAAGCGAGTCGGTCGTCTCGGTCACATCGTCAGGAGCATCTTCAAAATTACTGCTCGAGTCGGTAGTCCCCGCCTCATCGGAGGCTCCATCAGCGCCCTCGTTGCCAATGCTCTCATCGGTGCTCTCACCACTGGACGCGAACCTGGCTACAGGGGCGGATGAGTCAGGGGCAATCGCAGCAATGGCGACCGAACCACCAACGGTCAAAGCGATGGCGGCAGTCACACCGGCGACACCGGTGCGTATGCGATGGTTGCGGCGAGCAGTTCGGTACTCGGGCAAAAGTGCACCAAGGCGATCGCGGGCTTCCGCGGGGGAAACCTGCGGAGGCGCCATGCGTTCGAACTCGCCACGAAGCGGATCGTGAGACATCACGATTCTCTCTTGTCAAGGATGGGCCGGATCTTTCCACGGCCCTGATTCAAGTGGTATTTGACGGCACCGCTACTGATACCCATTTCGTCGGCGACCTGCTCGACGGAGAGGTCTTCGAGATAGTGCAATGCCATCGCGGTGCGCTGCCGCTCGGGGAGTGGCTGCAGCAGACCAAACAGCGAGTCGTCCGGCTGCTCATCAACAACGATATGGGGTCCCGCCGCACGCTCTTCGTTGCGCAGCCGCCGATCGTTGGAGCGGATCATGTCACGGCTGCGATTGATGGCGACGTGCCGAACCCATGCCGCCGGCGCGTCGTAGCGGCTGATCTTCTTCCAGCGGACATACGCCCGCTGGTACGCATCCTGCAACGCATCGGCGGCCAACTCCGCATCACCGATGATGACCGTAAGAGTGCGATGAAGCCCGCCGTAGCTCTCAAGAAAGAAGGCTTCGAACTCGGCGTCGTCACTCACGCGAGCGGCACTCCTGAGGCTGGCGGACAAGAACCCGGCATTCCAGGATGCAGTGGGCACGAGCAAGGTTCGCGTCCCGACGTTACCCGGCATTGTACCGAGTGCGAAGTCGAGGAACGAAACTGTGTGCACGTCTGTACACGACACAGCAAGCCTGTGAGGTTTGGACCGAAGGCCCAAGAATCAGCCCCTACAATGCAGGTGCTCAGAACGCCGCGGACCCTACAGGTCATACGGGCTGCGAAAACCGCAGGCCGGCGAGGCCACCGTCACAGAACATATGGGTCCCCTACCGGTTCGAACCCGATAGCCGAGCATCCACCGCCATCGCAACGCCTTAGTTGAAGACTGATGCGTCGGTGCCTGCCGCACTCGTAATCCAGCGCTCCACGAGCGCGATCCTGTCGAGGGTATTGTCCGGCCATGCCGCCTCCTGGACACGGAATGGACCCGTCGCGAGGCCAAGCACGTGGGCTGCGGCACGAAGACGCAAGACAGAAGGGTCAACACGCTGATCAAACTCGGCTAGAGCGGCTCGTCCATGTGCCGAGAACGCGGGCGCGGCTTTTCCGGCGAGCGCCAGCACCGACAATTGACCGAGATACGCCGCAAGGTCAACCGAGTGCGAACCGATGCCGCATGTGTCGATGTCGACAAGGCCACTAACAGCACCGCCGACCGTGAGTACTTGCATCGTGTGGAAGTCGCCATGGATCAGGCGTTCAGGCTCAGCGTCGTGGTCGACCACTATCTGGTCGACAAGCGAGGCCATCCGGCCAGCAGCCTCGGGCAGCAGGGTCGACAGGAGCCGGACGTGGTCGCCCACCCGGCCAACGGGATCAGCTACACGCACATGGTGCTTTGCCGGCGCCGGGAACGAGTCAAGCAGTGCCAGAAGTTGAGCAGGGTTCGGTATGGGTTGCCCACTCTCGATCAGACGGCGGATCGGCAGACCATCAATCGCCTCGAGAAAAATCACCCCGCCCTTCTCCAACAAGCCGTGGCTACGTGGGACGGGAAGCACCGCAGAGAGCTCACGATGAAGCTCGTGCACCCGCTTTACTTTCGATGGCTGAAGCACCTTCATATATAGGTGCGCCGTGTCGGTTGTGATCTCGAGAGCCGCACGCCGAGTGGCCCGGTACGAGCGGCGACGAAGGTGAAGCGACCGTGGTTCGACACTGATGTCGGTCAGCGTGGAGCGCAAACGATCCGGGTCAGTGACCTGGGCAAGCCCTGGGAGTTCTGGGTCATGGGGATAGCGCCAGACCGCAATCTCGGCGCCGTTGCGCTCGACAGTCGCCACCGGTCCTGCGAGCCGTAGGCCGCTTGAGGCGCCGACAGTGTCGGTGGATTCTGAACCATCAGGCATACGGAGCTCGGCCTGGAATTCGACAGTTACCGACCGTCCCGGCACATAGCGCACTTGGGCGGCCCGCAAGCTCTCAACGGTGATGCCAAACGGGGCAAAGACCTCACCAACGACCAATGGCGCCCCATCCCCAAGCAGATGCTCAAGGGCTGGAACGCCGTGATCATGTGTTGGAAGTCTGATCAAAGTCAGCTGTCGGTGTCTGGATCATCGACCGAATCGACCGAATCAACATCGTCATCGTCATCGTCATCGACGGAATCAACGGAATCAACGGAATCAACCGAATCAACATCGGAATCGTCATCGACGGAAACAACCGAATCAACATCGGAATCGTCATCGACGGAAACAACCGAATCAACATCGGAATCGTCATCGACGGAAACAACCGAATCAACA
>Ga0315329_10000033_pt1 | contig 54331 bp, 50 predicted proteins | sample M150032315metaG_FD_203459 | JGI IMG/M metagenome (GOLD analysis project Ga0315329, IMG submission 203459) | Ammonia-oxidizing marine archaeal communities from Monterey Bay, California, United States - M1 500m 32315 | ecosystem: Environmental > Aquatic > Marine > Coastal | place: USA: California...
AATCAGCACCAGCAGCAAGAGCTTTTACAATGTCTCCTGCGTTTCTGATACCACCGTCAGCGATGATCTTAACGCCAGTGGGATTGGAAGCTCTTGCACACTCAAGGATGGTTTGAAGTCCTGGAACGCCATGACCTGTCTGAACCCTTGTTGTGCAGATTGAACCTCCACCTATATTACAGCGGATAGAGTCTGCACCCCATTCGATGAGTGCTTCGAAGCCTTCTCTGGTTGCAACATTGCCAGCCATGATATGAATGTCTGGGAACCTATCCCTCAATATGATCAACCCATTCTTTGTGAGAATGTGGTGTCCATGTGCAACGTCAATACAAATAACTTTTGCTCCTGCTTCGACGATTGCTTCTGCCCTATCCTCAAAGTTTCCTGTGACACCAACGGCGCCACCGACAATAGTTGCACCACTGTCTATGGCTTTGCGGATGAGGGTCGCCTGCTCTTCAATTGAGTTGTACCTATGGACAACAGACATTCCACCGCTCTGTGACATGGCAGAAGCCATTTCATCTTCCGAGACAGTATCCATAGGGCTAGAGATGACTGGCAAGTCAAGCTTGAGATCTTTACTCAAGCTGTTTCCAATGTCAACCTCAGACCTTGAGATGATATCACTATACTGTGGAACCAACAGGACGTCCTGATAGGTAACTGCCTCTTCCATAGCGGCTGTTTGAATCTCATTACTGTCATGCTTAAACCATTTAGTATGCACCACGTTCTCCTTTTGTGTTGATGGCATACACCTTGGGATAATTACCACCATTGAACACTGCTGTCTCTTCTGCTTTGAAGACAACCACAGCAGACGGGAATGGTGCGCTGCTTGCGCCTCCACCAAACTTCAGTCTTCCCTTGATGAAGTAGACCTCATGAGCTTCCATACAATACTCGTGCCAATATTTGGTATCTGTACGAGATGGAATCAAACAAACAACAGTTGTGTTTGGCTTCCTGCTTTCATCATACGCCTTCTTGATCCAGTGTTTGATCTCACGACCATATGGTGGATTCATAAATACTGTATGTCCGCCCCAATCCTTACTCAAGCCATCATCCTCTTTTGTAAAATACTTTTTACATTTTGCGGTCTGTGGCGTTGCACACGGATCCAAATCAAAGTTGAACTTTATCTTCAACTGTTTATAAAAATCTTGTGGAGTGGTCCACTCAGTGCTCTTCGACGAGAACATCATCTTCTGTGTTTTCTTGTTCACCTAATACCTCCTGTATTACTTTTTGTGCAAATGCCCAACACTCTGGACAATATAAATTAACCTTACCTTCTTCTTGTCTCACGACAACATTCCAAGATTCAACCATGGCACGATCTTTGCGGTCAAAGTCTTTCTTGCAAGCAAGGCACTCTTCGCCAAGCTTGTCGAACATCATCATCTTATCTTGCATATCTTTTTCAGTATTCTTTTTGATACGCTTCTGATTATCTCTTTTTATTTTCTTACCCAATCCCATTTAAGCCCCCGTTGATCCAAATCCACCAGCGCCTCGATTACTAATAGTAATTGGCTCCCAGTTATATAAGTTGTTTGCTTTTGTTTCCATTGCCCTGAAGGTCACGACTGGAATCATAACCAGTTGAGCAATCTTTGTTCCCGCTTCAATTGTCTGTGCGCCTTCACCGATGTTGTGGAGGTCAATGAAGACTTCTCCATCGTAGCCACTGTCAACACAGTGTGCGCCGACGACCAAGCAACGCTTCGATGCCATGCCAGACCTGTTCATCACTTGCAGCATATATCCATGTGGCACACCGAACTTGAGTCCAGTGCCAAGCACCTTGTTTCCATTCGGTTCAACCACAACTGGCTTATGATCTGCTGGACAGAAATAAACATCAAGACCAGCATCACTTGGATTTGACCTTGAAGGCGGGAGAACATCTCCACGGGTTCTATAATATTCTAACATCATTGTTTGCTCCTATGCAAGTAGTTTAAAGTTATACTTTGCGCTGCGACTGCTAAAGCCCCACTGCTCATCATAATCTAGTTTAGCCATGTACGGGCGATTCAAGTGAAGGCTGTCCTTATCCTGATTGATACCCCAACATTTAATTTTTGTAATCGTACCAGTTATATCTGTTGCGTTGACAATCCAGTAAGCCTTGCCGTTCTTTGTTTTCTTTGTCACGACTTCTCTCGGAACAAACCAAGCGATGCCCAACTCAGGATCAAATTCACCAAGCGGTGGGATGTTATTAATCTCCAAGGCCCTTTGAACTTTGCTGCTTAAAATTAAATTCATGGGGAATACTCCTGTTAAGTTTACGAGATACTCAATCTTCTCTGCATCGGTGAAGTCGCCTTCGGGTGCATACAGTTCAATATTCTCGGCAAGCTTCTTCTTGTTCGCTGGTCGATCAACTGCAACGCAGGACCAATAGTGTTTGAGTCCTGAGAATCTGTCGTCCATCAACTCACTAAGAGCCTGACTACATATTAACACATCCAATGCCTTTTTGTTAAGCTTTGAATAAGTGATTGAATCATCGAACAGGAACTCCTCTATGTTTCTGAACGGACGATGCTCAAGTATCTGCTGCATAGCTGCTGCACCCAATCCTTTGATTGCGGTGAGCGGCTGAATTAATGTCTTGCCATCGTCAGAGATTTCCCACACGGCACCAGAGTTATTAATACTCAGCGGCTGGAGTCTGAAACCTGATGAGCGAGCAACATTAACTGCTCTCTCTTTGCGGCTCTCTGGTTCTTTATCAAGGAACGCTGCCATCCACTCTGCTGGAAAGTAGTTAAGGAGCCAAGCGCACTGATAAGACAGGACGCTGTATGAGATTGCGTGAGACTTGTTGAAGCCATAGCCAGAGAAGTATTCAAAGGTTTCCCAAAGCCTGTTGGCTTCTCCATCCGAAAGACCCTTCTCCAAACAGCCAGCGAGGAACTTTGTAAAGATTCTTTCTTTGACCTCAGCAGTCTTTCCAGTTCCCTTTTTGGTGAGAACCTTTCGGAGCATGTTGCCTTCGTCAAGTGATAAGTCTTTTCCAAGCTTGTGTGCCAAGGATGCAATCTGCTCCTGAAAGATCAGGAAGCCATAAGTTGATTCCGTAATCTCTTTAAACTCTTCACAGGGATACTCAACCCCTTCAGGATTGCGGCGGGCATTAATATAATTCCTGTCAACCTTCGCTCCCAAAGGTCCAGGACGAAAGATTGAAGTGACCGCAGCCAAGTCAGTAATGTTATTTGGCTGGACACGCTTGCAGAAGTTCTGTGCGCCTGTCTCTGTAAACTGGAAGATGCCAGCCCACTTGCCTTTCTGGAATACGTTCTTATACACCTTCGGATCATCCATGTCGATTACATCTGGATGGAGATTGTCGTTATAGAACTTGCGAACATCATCGAAGGATGGATTCTCAATACCCTTGTGACGCTTGAGGATGTGTGTGATTGCACCTTCCATCATTCGCAGTGAAGCGAGTCCGAGAATATCAAACTTGATGAATCCCATCTCCTCAAGGTGACGAACATTCTGTCCTTCACTCCATGGAGTCTGTCGAACACCACCACTATAGATCAGTGGCATGTTCTTATCGAGCCTGTCTGCAATCACAACGCCACCTGCATGACGAGAGCAGGAGCGAACCTGACCGACAAGGTTCTTAACGTGCGCTTCAACATGTGGATACTTGGCAAGGAACTCTTTCAATGAAGTGCTGAACTCCATGACCTCTTCCCAAGTCGGACTGTAGATACCGGAGATGATCCCATTCTTTCGCTTGGCTGCTGGTGTCGCCTCATGCATCATGCGACTGGTTACAGGGTTTACTTCCGTGAAGGGGATATTATAAAACTTTGAAATGTCTTTGATGAGAGATCGCAACTGTAGTGTGTTCCAGTTGGAGATCGGAACAACAGTATCCTTTCCCCACTCGTCAACGAGCATCTCTTTAATGACCATCGGGTCACTGACATCATAATCAATATCGGGATAGCCCTTACCCTCTTTAGTTAGGAATCTCTCGAACTGAAGTTCGTACTTGATAGGATCAATCTGTGTGATGTTGAGTGCATATGCAACAAGCGAACCTGCTGCCGAACCTCTACCTGGACCAACCAGTTGTTGCTTGGAGGATCGATCCGCAATCGCTTTCATCGTGAGAAAGTATTTACTGAACCCTCGGTTGGTGATTACTTCAAGCTCGCTCTTGAGTCTGTTGACATAAATTAATGCTTTACCCTCATCGTCTGGGAACTTGCTATTAATAATCTTTCGGAGGCCAGTGACGGAAGCGTGTTGCAAAGCTTTGTCTGCTGTCATTCCTTCTGGCACAACAAAGTCTGGCAGTCGAACTGTATTGTCTGGGAGAAAGGTTTCAATGCGCTCATGAGCAATCTCATGTGTTCGCTTGATTGAGTCAAGGACTATTTTATCGTCATACTCGATGCCACAGATCTTGGAGTACCGCTTGTACGACTCAAACATCTGATCACCATTCTTGGGATACAACTCATACGCCATGTCTTCAAGCTTCTCTGGCAGCTTTGCATCTCCGAGATCACCCTTGCCCAACCAAGCGAGCTTCTTGTATAGCTCACGATCCTTCCATGCTTCTGGGTTTGGATAGTGGCTATCGGCTGTGGAGATCAGTTGCATACCGAACTCTTCTGCCATCTGGATAACATACTTATTAACTTTGTGCTGCTCTGGAACCTTATTCCATTGCAACTCTCCATACCATCGATCACCAAAGATAGCTTGCATCTTTGTGGTTGTGACCCTCATTGCTTCAACGACAGCCTCTTCACCGTCGTCCCTGTTCGTCCAATAGTCGTTTGAGTAAACGCCACCAAGACAAGCAGACGCTGCGATGACGCCTTCGTTGTGTTCCAATAGCATATCATAATCAAGACGGGGGAAGCGATAGAAGTTGTCACCAGAGAACGACTTTGAAATCATAGCAAAGATATTATTTAAGCCTGTCTGGTTCTGGGCTAATAAGATAAGGTGGCTTCTGCGACGGATGAAGTCTTTTGTTTGTCTATCCTCAGTCTCGATAACAGTTCCTTGAGAGTCGCCTTTCTTCTTTGACCCTCGGCCTTTCTTTTTCAACTGCTCTTCGTCATAAGCATCTTTCCATCTTGAAACAGATGGAATGAAATATGCTTCGACGCCAAAGATTGGCTTGAAGTTCTTGCCAGCCTTCTTCATCTTCTTTGCATGAAGAACCTGATAGGCAAGACCATTGGCATTGCCGTGATCAGTCAGTGCAAGAGCGTCCATGCCATTCTGATATGCATACTCCATGTGTTGTGGTGGATAGCCAAGAGCATCGAAGGGTGAACCTGCAACGCTGTGTGCGTGTAGCCCAACGAATGGGATGGATGATTTACTTCTGTCTGTCATCTTACTTCTTTCTTGTAAGTAATTTTTTCTGACTTTTGATTCTCTAAGTTGAAAGTCCTGCTGGGTTTAAATCCCGTGAGTTGATCGTCTTTCTCCCATTCAAGAATATCTTTAATTCTCTTTGTTTCTCGTTTAGCTTTTTTTCTCTCTGCCTTTTCTTTAGCTTTTCTCTTTTCTTCTTTCTTAATCCACGCCCTGACGGGAGTTCCAAGTTTTCCTTTGAACCTTTCTAGCCCGTCAGGATAAATTTTAGCCATATCAAATGGCTCATCAGCGTGTGGTTGAAAATAAAAGTTGCCTTCTTTTTCCATTCTATCTCGTTCATCTTCTGCTTTTTGAATATTCCTACAAGCTGTTGCAAAATATTCATGGTCATTCTCGATCCCAATAAATCTTCTTCCATGTTTGACAGCTACAACAGCAGTAGTTCCAGATCCAAGATAGGGATCAATAACTGTATCTCCAATGTCCGTTGTTGGAAAAATACAGTTCTCAACCAGCTTCTCTGGAAAGGTGCATACATGGTCATCATTGCCAGAGGGTGGAAACCTCCAAATAGTTTTAAAAGAATCCTTGCCCTTTTTTTGATAAAACTTCATATTTTTACCAATTTGATATATCAATTCTTCTGATTGATGATACCTGTTTTTGATAGGGGTTCTTATTCCCCCTCGATCCCATGTAATTCTGCACCAAATTGGAAATCGGCCTATCCACTGAAGGGGTTCAAAGATCTTGCTCGTTTCATATTTACCCTGCTGGTTTCTTCCATGCCATGAGTATCTTATCTTGTGATTGTAAAATATACTACTTCGGCAAACTCTCAGAAGATCATCAATAACTGCTGCCTGCTCCCCTTGATATTTCCATTCATTTGTTTCATCAACATACCATCCTGCAAACTTCTTGGTCATCTTCTTAGAGACTTCAGTTTTGTAATCTACATATCTCTTACATAGGTTGTACGGTGGCGAGGTTACACAAACCTCTGATGAGTTTCTACCTAAAGCCCTCAATACATCTTCACAATCACCAAGATAAACCACCCCATGTTTGAACTTTCTTTGTTTAAAATCCTCAAGCTTCATTATTGTTCCTCGTCGAACCCAATCGGGTTCCATTCTTTATATTTCATCTTATCAGGTCTGGCAAATTCTTTGCTCTCAGGTGACGACAGAAAGTTGCGGTAGCCATCCCAAGACCCAATATCATGATACCAATCGACTTCGATCTCTCCCTCCATTATAGCAGATTTAAAAACTGTGTCAAGGGAAAAATGCCTTGCAGAGTATCTTTCTTGCAGGGGAAGTTTGTCTCCGTCATCATCACGCATGTGGGTTCCTTCCTTACGGATTGTTCGTCGGCAAGCCTTGAAATCTTCTGCGTCGAAAGTGAATCCCAGATAATTATTATTTTTTATCGACTGTCCGTTGTGCGTCAAGCGATATGTTTTCTGGCTGGAGAACTTGTCCCTGTTCGCTCTTATTATATCCAGGGGATACAATCCATATGGGAACGCTGCATAATATTTATCTGGGATAACCCACTTGCTCAGTCGGTTGCTGATTGAATATGCGGTGAGCGCACCATAAAGAACAGACCACCCAAGGCAATCCCTTTTATATTTATCTTTCGGGTGAATCGGAACATAGAATATTGGTATCCGCTTTTGCTTCTGCTGTCCATTGACTGGATGGCGGAGAGACACAGGATCAAATATCCATTCACCGATGCGTTGGCGAATGAGGGGTTGCATCCCTTTGTGGCATACGATCCAGATTGTCTCACAACCTGCCATCGCACATTCCTGCACAGCGTGTTCAGCAGCAAGATAGTTTTTGGCCAGTGGCATGAAGCAATCGTGCCATGGCATATTGAATTCGGATTCCTTGCCAGCGATCGGGATGATGCCAGCCAAGTGAAACGCATTGGTGTCCTGTGGTCCTGATTCGATCACTTGAACTCCACCGTTTCCATCTCTGGGTATATGTTTGTTCCCAGCGGAATGACTTCTCGGTGTGACGTTTCGACTTTGTGGTTGGGGAATTTAATTCCTGCTTCCTTCATCATGCTGATTGCTTTTAATCTCGCATATGAATCAGACCACTTCATGCTGTTTAAGTTCTTCTCCTCCATAAAGGAAACTGCGACTGCATCTTTCTTTGTCGGGTGATGACCGTCGAGTCTCAATGTGGGATAGAACAATATGTGATTGACGAACTCCGAATCGGATTCGAGTCTCTCATGCGGGTGTGACATTCCTGCTCGCATGTTGATCCAGTCGAGAACCCTGTAGAGTTCGCTTGTCTTTCCAGTTGGTGTTGGGAGTCCTTCGAGATCCGTGTCGGAGAATACGACAGCTTTGTCAAATTTAATATTCAGGAAGGATCGTGTAAGGATGACTCGGAGTGTGTTTTTGTCTAGCAGTCTCATCCCCCTCACTTTTTCGGCAAGGGGGATGGAACCACTTAGAGATAGATCATAGCAATCTTTCAACCACTGATCTTTTATTTCTGGCTTGTCGTCTAAGAAATGTGGAGGTTCGGGCTTAGAGAACACCACCATAGACTTATTCTGAACTGCGTAGCTTAACGCCTCCGATGAGCAGCCAATCACCAGATTTTTAGTTTGCAGTTCGAGCATATTATTCCCCGCTGATAAGACCAACAACGTGGTTTTCTAAAACAACTTTATACTCATCGTTTCCGACTTTAATATTTTCAATCATGTTAGAATTCACAACGAGCACATGCCCCACTTCGCCATTAAACTTTTCACAGTCAGGGGAGACTGCAAGAAGCTTGACAACGGAATGTGGGGACAAACTCTTTGTTGGGCTTTCGGGGAGAAGAATTGGAGACTTGCTCTCCTCATCTTCTGTCACTGGTTCAACCAGCAAGTATCTATTTATTGGAATAAACATATTGTTACCGCTTTAAGTATTTGCTGATTCGCTCAAAGTAATCGGTCAACTCATGAATACATTCTTCTTTCTGTACCATGCGCCATGCACGAACAGCCATCTTCTGCTCGTCCTTTGAAAGCCAACCCTGCTCATCATACTCTGTTCTCAGATCACGCTTCTGATCCTTGTAAGGCTCCATTGCATCTTCGATAGCTGCAACGCTCTTAATGTATGAGTCAATATATTTAGCTTTCTCTTGTTCTTCTTTAGTCATTTCATCTGACATGTTTTCTCTCCTAGTGGTTGAGTTTCAGTTATGTTATAATTTTAGCTTATTATGGGTTCAATGTCAACAGTTATCTTGACGTTGATAGGTAAAAAACGATCGTTTTCTCTAAAGTGGAGCGATTACCCGCACTTAGCGTAACCGCACGAAGCACAGGTCACACAACCATCCTGATAGATTAAAGCCTCTTGTTCGCAATTGTGACAAATTTTATCACTGGGGACTTCACCATCTTTAATATAGGTCTTCAGTATCCTCGCCACACATTTTGAGAAGCTAAACATATCACTATCTTTATCTTTCTGCAATTGCTCTGCAAGGAATCTTACTTCTGCTCCATGCCTCAACCCAAGTGAGATCATTCGGGTGAAGGCTGAGTTGTTTGGATTGTCGAAGGCTTTAACAATATCTTTTACAGTTATCGTGTCTCCGTTGAATCCGAACGAAAGGTCATAACGATTATCTTTCGTCTTGAACCACTGCTTGATCAGGCGACCAGTTGTGTATTTCTTTGGGATCTCGATCATGTTGGCTTCGCCACCCATGATTTCATATGGCTTGCCATCAAGTAGGCCGACCAACACCGTCCACTTTTCGCCCTTGATTGTGGTGTGGTGAATATCACACTCCAGGAGTTCAGGGCGGCTTGGAGATTCATGTTGCGGGAACATCTCTTTTTTGCTCGCTTCATCCTTTGTGACGAGGACACCTGTGCGGCTTCCATCAACATAAACTGTGACGCCCTTGAGTCCCTGTCTCCATCCTTCAAGATACAGTTCAGACACAACGTCTTCCCCTGTTCCTTTCGGGAGATTGATCGTGGAGCTAATGGCGTGATCAATATGCTTCTGGATTCTTGATTGAATCTCAATCCTCTTTGTCCAATCAATCTGATCAGACTCAACAAAGTATTTTGGTGCTGTCTGTCGTCCAGTCAGTTCCATGTACTCTTTAATATTGTGGTGGAAGACTTCAAACTCTTTCCATCGATCTCCGAGATCATCCACGAAGTCTGCTTCGAGTCCACCCTCAGTTTGATCCAGCTTTCGGCGTCGGATATATGAGTTTCGGAATACAGGCTCAAGACCTGAACTCGTCTGGGACATAATGGAGACACTTCCAGTTGGCGCATTGGTCAAGATGGAAATGTTTCTTCGTCCGTACTGGCTCATGAGGGCGAGTATGTCGCTTGGCAGGGACTTAATAAATAAGTTGTCCTTCTCTTTCTTCCAATCAAATACTGGGAAGGCTCCACGCTCTCTTGCGAGGATCACACTCTCAGTGTAAGCTTCTTCCTTGAGGGTTTTATAAATCCTCTCTGTCACATCAATAGCGTCGTTGGAGTCATAAGCCAAGCGCAGACATGCGAGAACATCTGCAAGGCCGTGTGTGCCAAGTCCGGTCCTTCGTCCATTAGAACAAGCGTCCATGAGCTTTTGCCACATAGCCTTCTCGTCTTGTGTGTCAGAGACTTCCATGATGTTTGCCAGCTTCTCAAGCTCAAGCTCAACCAAGTCATCAGACAGGCGCATAGAGTCTCGCACTGTTTGTGAAAACTCTTCGAAGTCGAAGTAAGCACTGGAAGTGAATTTCTCTTTAACAAAGTTCTTGAGGTTGATTGAGATCAATCGGCAACTGTCATAAGCAGACAGAGGGATCTCTGAGCAGGGGTTCGTACAAATAGTCTTGAATCCTACATCTGCGTAGCTCTCTGCTGGAAGATACTTTTGAATGTTTCCCCACATCAACAGTCCAGGTTCAGCAGTGGTGGTTGCAGACTTTACAATGGTACTCCACAGATCCTTTGCATTGATTGTTCTGGTGATGGTTGGATTGTCAGACTCCACTGGGTAGCGAAGCTCGAAGTCTTCTCCTGCTTCAACTGCTTCCATGAAGTCATCACTGATCTTGAGAGACACATTAGCTCCAGTAACCTTTGTCAAGTCCTGCTTCATCGTCACGAACTTCTCAATGTCTGGATGGCGAATATCCATCGTGACCATGAGCGCACCACGTCTTCCATTCTGTCCGATCATTCGGCACACATAAGAGTAGAAGTCTGCGAAGCTCCAAGCTCCACTGGTTGTACCAGCAGAGTTGTTGACGGCTGTTCCGTCAGGACGTAGATCGCTAATGTCTAATCCGACGCCGCAACGACGCTTAAACAGATTAGCAAGATCCCTTCCTGCATTTAGAATAGAGGAGATATTATCTTTTGGAGATTCAACAACAACGCAGTTGGACAACGATACGTTAACAAAGTCATTACCAATCCCCATCATTGGGGATCCTTGTGGTACAATGTAGTCAAAGTTTTTCAGGTAATTAAATATTTTATCTTCGCCGATCTCGTGGCCAGCGTTAAACTTCTTCTCTATTCGTGCAAATTCCTTTGCAATGCGCCGATGCATGTCGTCTGGTGTTAGTTCTCGATATTCGCCCTTCTTATCTTTCAGCGCATATTTCGTCATCCAGACATTGGTAGCTAACTCATCACCATTGAAATACTCCATAGTAGCATCTCGAACTTCATTCTCGGCGTACATTCTAAACCTCTTTATCTTTCTTATTCTTTAAGTGTGTTTTATATTTTTGCTGAAGGGACTCTTTCTGTCTTTTGACACCGCTCTCGATAACAGATGCTGGGGATTCTCCCCTGTTGTTCAAAACTTTAATAGATACATTCTTTGTCTGCATGTGTATTGGAAACACGATGCCATCAGGACCGTTACGATTCTTGGCGATGAATACTCTTCCCTCGTCTGTAATTTTATCTTCAACAGTTCTTGAAATTGTGAAAATAAAGTCAGCGACGAAACATTTATTAAATGCTTCAGAAATGGATTCCATCGTTATCACCTCGGCATTTATGCCAGTTCTATTCGTTTGTGATGCTGTCCAAACTGGACAGTCATAGATTTGGGCAAGTCCCCTCATCTCTTCATAAATAGATTCCAGATCAGTTCTTTTCTCTCGCTGGACCTTTATTGGACTTAAAAGATCTCCGTAGTCGATAATGATCATGTCGGGTTTATTGTCGAGAAGAACAAGCCTCTCAAGGTGGTTTTTTAATGTCTGTGTTGTCGCAAGTTTGGTTGGATATTCCTTCACGATCAGCTTGCCAGGTATCTCTTTTACAATCTCAAAGATCTCATCTTTCCTGTGGAACAGATCACGAAGATCAATGCCGGATATGCAACTATCGTATCTGGATGCAACGACCGTATCGGCCAACTCAAGTGTGTAGTGAACAACTGTCTTGCCAGCCTTGACTGCCTCTGCTCCGAGATGAACAAGGGCCATCGACTTGCCAACGCCTGTTGGTGCAATTACAACACCAAGCTCTCCTGAGCCGAGTCCACCAGAAATTATTCCATCAATGGCTGTCCATCCAGTTGTTACTGGATTCCTTGCTTTGATCTCGAATCTCTTTTCAAAGTCAACTAGGTAATCATAACCAAAGTTGTTATCCGTTCCTAGCTTCAGTGCTGTGTCGATCTTGCTCTTAACATCTTCGTATGAGGCTCCCGTGGAAGCGTCATTGATAAGCTCCGCAGATTCAATCAATGCTGTCTTGAGTTTTTGCTTGCGGCAGAAGTCAAGCGACACCTCTTTGATAAAGTCTGCATCGCCAACTGCACTTCCAGAAGTGATACGAACAAAGTAGTCTCTCACCTGCTTCTGAACCACCTCGTTGTGTTTGCCAAGGTCTGTCCTCAGCAGTGTTGTCATTGTATCGAGGGATGGGTGAATCCCATATCGATCTCGATGTGAGAAAACGTATTCAACGAATATCCTGAGATATTTTAATTCAAGAAACTCTGGATCGAATACCTCCCTAATCTGATCTGAAAATGTTCTGTCCTCAAATATTAAATGTATGAGGCTCTCTTGAAATGATTTGCCATATTTTGAAAATCCAATGTCGGTCATAATAGTCACTCTCCTTTTGTTCTAGCTATATTATTAAGCTGCTGAAACATCTCATTAGGACTCCATGTGGACCCGAAACCATCTTCAATCATCATCTTTCTAAACTCTGTCTTATTAAAGAAATAATCAAAGTTATCAATATTGTAATTTATCTTAGTTACGCCCTGTGCGGATATGCTTGGAGAGTACAACTGCATCATCCTGTAGTTTAACATAACTTTATCAAATTGTTCAGCTATATTTCCATAAGCTTTAACATTACTTTCACTGGTGGAACAGTGATCGTAGACCTCATCCAACGTATAACTCTTCTCCTCTGATAAGAATGGCAACCGCTTGGCAACGGTTGGAAGACCGACACCATCGACACCTGGAAGGTTATCTGACGCATCTCCCGCAATAGCTCTTGCAAGCGCAAAGTTGGTTGGGTGAATTCCAAACTCCTCTACGATTGAGATTTTATTTTTTACCTGCTTTTGGATGGGTCGAAATATAATTGTCTCATCATCACACAGTTGATAGAAGTCTTTGTCACTGGAGACAATAACCTTCTGCCAGCCATTCAAACTGTGGTGTTGGGCAACGTGGGCGATGATATCATCAGCCTCAACGTCGTCAAGCATGAGTTGGATAATCGGAACGGTGTTGAGATACTCAAAGAGTCTTGTCTGCTGCCAGACTTTATTTTCTATCTCTTCTTCCTCGGACAAGTTTCGAATATCACGATTGAGGCGGATTGGCTTTCGCCCCTCTTTGTATCCCTTGACCATCTTCTTTCTCTTTTGCGAGCCACCTGGACCATCCCAACAGATAACAACCTTATCTGGATTGGTTTCTCTCATGAGTTTTTGCAGAATCTTAAGGAATCCTTTTACGCCCCCGATGGGTTGCCCTCCCGACGTTGATCTGCTTGGATCAACTATGTAGGCTCTAAAATACATATTCAATGCATCAATGATTAAAACTCTCTTCATCCTATATCTCCACTATTAAATTCTTATCAAACGCACGATTTCGGAGTCCTGCTCCATCGTGACTATATCCGTATGGATTGCAAACAACCCTAGTTTTGTCCACTTTATAATCACAGGACTCGTGTGTGTGTCCATGGAGCCACAAAGCTGGTTTCGCATCAAGAATCGTCTGGAGCATATCACAAACAAAATAGCAGTTAAATCTGTCGCCCTTGTATTGTGGCGCAACACTGATCCAAGACGGGAGATAGTGCGTCACAACGATGTCTCCCTCTTTAATGTTCTGATTCAAATAATTCTGAGCCTTCTCATTGGACTTGTAAACCCAGTCACTGAAGCCATCAATAAATCGGAAGTCGTTAATGCGATCTTCTTGTGACAGTGCTTCTTGTGTGGGTGGAAACCAAAGAGTTGATCCAACGAACCTCTGTCCATCAATCTCAACAGAATCATTTCTTAACCAATGGAAGCTTGAGAACCTCTTGCTCAACTTCTTCAGCGAGCGGTGGACAACTTCTCTGGTTGAGCCATAGTATTCGTGGTTTCCGGTAACATATACGACGTGCGGGAATCTCTCGCACAGAACCTTAAGTGAGACATAAAGCGTATCAATGGTACCAAAATCCCCAGCAACGACCAAAACATCAATATCATCAGTGGGTAGATCATTGCAAAACTTAAGACCTCTATCACGATGAAACTCAGTGTGGATATCACTGATTATCTTAACTTTCATAACTCAGCTTTCTGTGTTTTCGTCTTCTTCGTTGTCATAAAAAATGGCAGCTTCACCTTCACGTTTCTCAAACTTAAGAATCACCTCTTCGTCCATTAGCTGGAGGATTCTCTTTTCGAACTTCTCGTTCGCCATCTTCTCCATCCACTTGCTTGCTTGGAACTTCTCCCCTGTTCCATCTTCATGTTGGAGTGTGTACCAAGCACCACTGACAGTCAAGTGTTCAGAACTCTTCACTGCGTCAAGCCAGCTTTCTTTATCCTGAACTCCAACCAGATCTCCCCAGAGGATTTTAAAGTTACAGATCCTCCCTGCTGTTCCAAACCTAGACTTCTCAAGCTTTGCTTTGACCTCAGATCCAATTTGGAATCCTCGTTCGTCAAGAACTCTCGATGCCTTTGCTTTGCGTCCTGTCAGCCAGATACGGAGACTGTATGCATATTGCATTGCCTTGCCACCTGGAGTGAAATATGGTGTGGTCATCGCCTCTGCAACATTGCTTGTAATGTTTGTCTTCAACTGGTTCAGGACCAGAAGGGTTGCATTTGCATTTGCAAGAGGGATCGCCAACTTTGACATACCCTTTGAAAGAATACGAGGCTTGACTGCCATCGAACTCAGCGGGTTGAAGTCGCCTTCAATATCCGTCCTGCTTGGCGTGAGTGCAAGGCTGTCCCAAATGAAGAGCCACTTGTTACCAGTAGTGAGGAGATCCTCAATCTGCTCAAGAACAAACTCAACGGACTCTGCCTGAATATATAGAATCTCATCTACATTGCATCCTGCTGCGGTGAGGAACTCAGAAGAGATCGCAGACTCAGAATCAAAGTAAACAACATCGATTCCCATCTTCTGTGCGTTGGCTGCAACCTGTGCCGCCATATATGATTTACCAGTTGACTGAAGGCCAGCGATCTCTGAGATCTTACCAACTGGAATTCCTGCAAGGTGGCCTCTGGAGACAATACTATCAAGCCATCGAGAACCAGTGGGGATCCACTCTTCAACATCTGTTGGGTTCTTCTCCGTAAGACTATATGCAACCGCCTGTCCATGTTTTTTATTTATCTTCGCTTTGATCTCTGCGATTGAGAGCCGACCTGCTGCGGGTGCTTTGCTCTTAGCCATTTTATTTTCTCCAGTTTGTCGATTGTTGAGGCACCTGATTACCCTGTGCCTCCCCGTGGGTCATTCCTGAGTCCTACTTATCCAAGAAGCTCTTTAAAAGCTCCTTCGACAGAGGATGAAGATGTGTTGGAACTTCCAGAATATTTGGTTGTTTCCTTAGAAGCTTCCTCAGCATCTCCGTCATCGCCACCTGCAAGATATGCATTGAGCAAGGTACCTACCTGCTCTGGTGTCTTACGCTCAAAGAGTCCATCAAAGTCTGGAACCTGCTCTAATAGAGCAACACACTCGGTGTCACTCAAGTCGGGACAAACAGTGCTTGCCTTCCTTGAGGGGGTGAGTGTGGTAACTGGAAATGAAGCTCCAGCAGGTTTCCCATACTTGAGGTTTAAATCAGTACCCTCTTTAACGTCCGTGATATCTCCATACTCTGGATTGAGAACGAGGTTCAACAGTTGTTCATACACCTGTTTACCAAATCCCCATACACGAACGCCTTTGTCCTCTTCGCCACGAACAATGACAGGAGCGAAAAAGCGTTGCCGAGCCGAAAGGCTCTTTGCCATCTTAATACTCTCCTCTGTATTCTCATTGTAGAGACTCTGAATGAAGTCGTTCAACGGATCGTTTTCACCATAGTTTCTCTTTGGACTTAGAAAGCCAGCGTTCTGGCCTAAGTTATAGTGGAACCAATATTCCTTGAAGGGATCTCCATCAGCAGTTGGGACGATACGAACCGTCTGCTCTCCATCTGAAGGTCGCCAGAACAAAGACTTGTTCCCACCTTTATTTTGAAGCTTCGTCAGCTTCTCTCTCATTTTGTTTAAATCAATACCCATGATTTTTTCTCCTTTTTGAGTAAATTACTCTGTAGTATGTTTAGCAAATATTCCAAACATCTGTTCCTAATTATACCACAACTGCATTATTGCTGTCAAGTATTTTTTTAGAATTAACTTCACTGACGATCGCCTCGCCAACGATTGTATTCCAGTTAAAGACTCTGAAGCCTTTACTGTCGATATCCCAAACGATTTCCATACCTTCCGACAATCCGTTCTTACGATTGGATCCTTTCAGGTGAGAACTGAGGAATTCTTTTGGCAAATCATCAAGTTTTACAAAACTCATCTTTCGCTCATCGCCGTTCTTCTTGAGGAAGGTGGCGGTGGTTGATTTAATGTTATTCTTCATAAGCACTTTCAATCTCCTATGTTGTTTCAGTTATTATAGCACAACTGAAATGTATTGTTAAATGTTTTTTAAGGCGTCTTCGCCTTGGGGTTCATCTGAATGAACAGCGACATAAACATAACTATCTTCATATTCTGTCTCGTTGATGACATAGGATATGCCAACACCTTGCTGCTCTGCTTTCTTCTTCATGTTCTCTTTCAACTCCTTAAAGAATGTTTTATCTTCCAGGACTTCTTTATTCACTGCAATGTAATATGTCTTGTCAGTTATATTTTCCAATGGGAAGAACAGACGCTCTTCTCCCGTGTCTGGATTTACAACACCATAGGTCGTAATCCGAACATGATCTTCTGTATCCGACTTGTTTTCGAATACAGGCTTCGTGTTGTTGAAGATATTGAGCATGTGATGCGTTGAAACAATGGTCTTGTTTAGCTCATCGAAGTACCCCTTGATTGCAACATCGCCAGTGGCGTTCTCAATGGATGGGTTATACGTCAGATACATTCTCTCGAACATGCCAGAACGTGCATACTCTTGCATGACATAATAAGAGATCCTATCCAAGATATATTTTTTTCCACCAATCAACTGGAGATCTGGCTTAACATACATTACCGATAACTTACAGTTTTTGATAGTTTCCAACACCCTAAGTGAAGCCCCTGTTATCTTTCCGCCACCAGCCATAATAAAGAGAACATTGTCTCCATCTTTCAGTTCTTCAAAGAACGTCTTCATCGAGGGACAATTCTTTTCATAGTCCTCCGAGGTTAATTGAAGAGGCATAGAGAAAGTCTTAACATTACTTTCCTCCGCCTCATCGTAGACAAGGCCGCTTAGATCGTTAAGGCTCTCCAGCCCTACATCGATCTTGTATACTTTATATTGCGGGTATTTCGCAAACTGGTCTGCTATGTTACAGCCAGCCGCACCCAATCCAATTACAGCATCCATATCAATCCTCTACTGACTCCAAGATGTGTCCATCCGTGAATCGTCCACGAGTTGCAGCTTTTCTAACCTTGAGGTTGTTAACCTCTGCGATACTAGATCCGATCGAGTGTGCAAGAGCTTCAAGAACTTCTTGAATATCTGCAATCTCTTCTGCACAGGGAGCTTCAAGAAACTCACTCACTTCTTCCTGGAGCTTCTCCATGAGTTTGCTTTGATATTCTTTTTCATCCTTTGCAGTGTGAGAAATAAAACTCTTCCCCTTCTCTGTCAAGATGTTTGGGATCTCGTCCCTTACTAATTTATTGTAAACTGGCATTGTTAATCTCCTTCATGTCACCAAAGTTTTTTCCTGCACGAACATTCACTTTATACTTACCTAATTTGGTATTTGCGAATATCCGCACAATCTCTGGAAGCTTCTTACAGTCTTCCTCGGTCATGTCAAGCACAACATTATCGTGAATACAAAAGCTAACGTGAGAGTCTTTGCCCTCAAGAAAGTTGTTCACTTCGATCATCTGGCTCAATAGCAGATCGCTTGTTGTGCTTTGAATAATATAGTTCAGGGCGTGATCTCCATCTGCCTTGATTGTTCTGTCGAATGGTGTGGTGATCTCTTGTCCGTTCCAATATTCACTGAGAACGTCTGATCGACTGTATGCTCTGCCCGATAAGTAATCTTTGGAGGCTGGATTGTATAGCCAAGCAAAGATTCTCTTCTTTGCATCGTCCCTTGTTCCTTTGCCCTCGAATACGTTCTTGCGGTTCCACTCATGCAGATCCTCTTCAGGCTGTTTCTTTCCAGAGAGCGCAAGAAGGGTTCTAAGTTCTGCTGCGTTGAAGTCAAGCTCAACGAACCAATCATTTTTAGGTCTAATCACCTTGCGAAAGTCCTTATCCATTGTGAGGATGGGAAAACTACTCTTAGTTGTGGTTAATCGTCCAGTACGAGTACCATATATATTATACCTGATGCTTCTTGGCGTGTTAAGGAGTTTTTTCCAGAAGTTCCGTATTTTTGTTACTTGTAGCTCACTTTTGAATACATCAGGATCCAATTGTAGCTGCTGTGTGGAAATATCCTCCACCATAAAGGATAAATCCCTCAAAAAATTATAATTTTGGGGTTTTTCGTAGGTTTCAAGAACGTGTTCGCATATCTGGTTCTTCAGATCACAATACTCAAGCAGGAATTTGGGTGGAACGAGATCGTAGAAGCAGTGTTCATTAAAGGAAACGCCAGCTTCAACAAACGATCTTATGAAGGCTTTCATCTTCCCCTCAATACGCTCCCAATCGGCCATGAGAGGCTCTGGGCAGGCTTCTGAGAGGCTTTTGCCGCCACAATAGAGTTGGGCATACTCGATATCATTTTTTATTGATTTGATTCCAGGACAGTATCCCCAAGTTGCCGTAAGTCCGCTTGGGATCTCATCAAATACGAGTTTTCCATCGTAATAGATGCCTATGCAGTGTATTTTGTCATCCAGAGACTGGAAGAGCATTGTCTTGCCTTAGAAGTTAAACGTGCCTTTGACGCCTTTATTAATGTTACTTATTATAATAGCATCTATTTCTTTATCCGTCAAGGTTTTTTCTACAGAATACTGCTTTTTTGGATAATCTTTGATATTTTTATATAAATTCTTCATTCCGGTGTTGCGACCTCTGTATTTTGCATATTCAGAAGACTCTTTGACCACTCTATCAAATTTAACCTGATTCCACTTTTGTCTCGTTTCTACGGCTCTCGCATATGCATATATCCTCAACCACTTCGAATCTGAGATTTTTGCAAAAGCTTGTTGTTCAGTCAAAACCTCTCTCTGGATAAGCGATGATGTTGCTTGCCCTTTGCATTTTGGTATAACCACTTGCAACATTGGCCTTGAAGCGACATATTGATTATACCATCCCCAAGCGTAGTGTTTAAAGATATCCATATCATGCTCATAGCTTTTAAGAAATAGAAGATCAAAGGCCATCTTCTTGTTATCGGCTATTCTAATCATATACGTCTTCATTGCTGGTGAGTCAAAATCTGCCACAAATCTCCATGGTGCGTTCTTGTCAACTTTAAAACCATGCTTCTTGGCAGCAATAACAATATAGTCAAAATTAATATCTTCAAAGAATGGAACCTTTTTTGAATCTTCGGCTTGCGATTCTTTGGAAGTCTCAATCACAAGTCCGCTAATCTGTGGGGGGCAGCGATTCGAGGTGATGTATGCTTCTCTCGTTATTGGAAACAAATGTCCCATCTGTTGAATGAACTCTGCATAGACTTTTAAGAATCCATTGAAGTCTTTCATCTTTTCATCTCGCTCCTGATTCATAAACGGACCAGAGAACATTTTGTACATTGTAGAGTTGTATTCGTGAAACACATTGTGTAAGCTAATCCAACCACGGGCAGGGATGAGCGACGAATATGGGGAGGCAGATATTGCGCCGAGCTTAATAGATTCATCTATAAAGTCCTTAAAGCCACTCCAAGCATCAGCAACAAAGTTTAAAGCAAGAACGGTGTTTGGTCCGCCCAGTTGTTTCAAAGAAGCTTCGAGTGGGTATGCTGGCAAATTGTCTGCATCGACTCTTCCATAAAACATATCTTCATACCAAAAGTCAATCGGTTTAGATCTTCTCTCTGTGTCTTCTGGATAGATGAAAGATTTGTATAGATCTCTCCAATAAAAGGATGAGGATGATCCTGAATTATTATTGCCCTCTGGATTATCCAGATGTTCTATGTCTCTGAGTTCTTTAATAATCATAGTTTATTACCTTACCTGATGTTTTTATTTCCAGATCTTCCCGTGATTGTTGCGCCAATGACGCCATCATTTGTCTCCTCGCATCGTTTGCGGAGGGGATCACCGGCCCAAGTTCCCACCTTAGAGCAGTCTTTGGACTTGGGATTGCTGGAGGCTGCTGGCGGCGAGGTTGCTGTTGTTCCAGAGTCTCCTGGCAACACAAGATTGATTGGATCTTTAACACAGGGTTCCTTATCTCCAGTTGACACCCAAGTACATTTTAATGATGTTTCGAACATTCCAACGGACACGGTTGATTCTACATCCAAGATCATATAGTATCCGCCCAATCCTATATCTCTTGCTATTTTTCCACCAGACATGCTTGTGGCGTCGATGAAAATCAGACTTCCTGGCTTCCACAGTGTGTTGCCAATCATAGATATACTCGCATCATAAAGCTCTCGTATTGCGCCTGTGTCGGTGGGGTTATCAACAATACGCATTGCTGTAATCTGCGGTGAATCAACTTTTGAAAACTGAATTGTTTTGACAAGACCTCTATCCTGCCCAAGTCGAAAATGATATATACCTCTAGCTTCGTCGATGACCTTGCGTCCAATCGCCATTTTCTGCATCTTCGTCAAGTCAACAGACGATGTTATATTCGTTGCAAATAAAAATAAATATTGAGCCAACTTCTTTTCTGGGGTTGTCCTTGTCATTTCAGCAACTTCTTCCTGTGTTTTACCAACAAATGGTCTTGTTGCTATAATTGATGCTGTCTTATTAAATTCGTCAGCAGTTTTAGTTCCCGTGAGCGCACAAGTGCCGTCCTTGAGTAGAGGAAGTCGAAAGGGGGTCATTGACATTGTAGGTGTTTTTGATTGGCCTTGGACGAAAGCATCGTCAGTATAACAATCTTTTGATATTGACGGTAAAAATAAACTATTCATTATCGAGTTTAGAAAAGATTTTAAATTCCACGAGTCAAGCTCCTTCTCAACACAGTTTCTATAAAACCACATTTGAAATAAGTTCATAGATATTGGAATATCTGCAATATTCACCCTTTGAGCATATCCAGTTCGTGGATCATCGAATTGAATTTCACCCACCATATGTCTGGTTTCTAAGTTCCTCTCTTTCTGGTTGTCTGAAAGCACAGAGAGGGCAGCATCAAGGATCTGACCAAGGTATATAAAGTTGATTTTTGTCACATAGGGGTTGAATTTTTCCACTGGTTGTGTTGAAAGCTCCTTGTTGTTGCTTTCACCGTTGCCAGTAAACCAGTCCATCGTTGCAGAAAATTGACTCTTGCCCGTGGTGTTGCTATCAACCGAAGAATTATTATTCGAAACTTTTTTGGCATCAGACTGATCCGCCAGCTTTTTGGCATCTGTAACGGCTCCTGGTTCAGCTTTATCAACACTGGCTTTATGATTATCAGTTTTATTATGAGCATCTCTGTTAGCTGCCGCCCCTTTTGCTGATTGCTGTTGCCAGCCACCAAACATAGATTTTTTCCACAGACCAAGCATCTCTGAAGGTATCGTTGTTGAAAATACTTTGTCTTCATGATATATCTTTTCTAGCAATTTGGAGTATATACCTGATTTTAAATCTTGGATCTTCTTAGCTTTCTCATCAGCCAACTCTTTTATGGCTTTGTCTGCCGCATCGTCAACAGCGGCATCCCTTGATTCACTATTGCCTTTTGTTGCACAATTGTTATATCCACCTTTCGATACAAGATCTTTTTCCAAGCATCTCTTCTCTTCTTTTAGTCTTTCCAGCGTTGTTGTATCGCCAATTTTTAAAACATCAGACATTCCAGAGGCGAAGAATGCATCAATGGATGCCTGATAGTGTATAACAACTTCTATGGAACCATCTTGTTGAAAATTAATTTCATGCTTTATCATAGAAAGAAAAAACTCATAAGTATTTGACTGAATTTCTTTTCGAAGTCGATGGTCATCAGAACAATTCCAGCCAACTCGGGCTTTAATCCTGAAATACTTTTCATTAAAAGATCTCGTAGAGCCTCCTTCGCAGAGGGCATTGTTTTTATATTTTGCTTGCTGATGGAATAAGTCTAAGTATCTAACGCCCATGTCTTCTATCCGACTCTCAAGGGACTCTTGTTGTTTTTTATTTATACCCTTTATTCTCGGCACTGGAAGAGTTTTGTCTAACACTTCGATACTTTGAAAGAAGAGGGTCATTCTTGCCGAAACAAGTCTTTCCGACTCGAACTGGTTGGTTCCGCTAAGGTTCCACCAAAAATCTTTAATACCAGCTTCTTCACCCCTGAAGACTTTATTTTGCGTTATCCCATCAATCGCACCTTTATCCATGAAGTTGCCAAAATGTATTGGAACCTCCAGACCTTCATCTTTTTCACTCTGATAATAAACCTTTGATAATTTAATTGAGGGAATTGCATTTGATATCTCGTGTGGTTTTGCTCTGAGCAGTTCTGAACATCCCAGAGGGGTGGATACATGTGTTAAAAAAGTCTGTGCATCCCCATCTTTGACTTTTACAAAATTGTTATAAGCCATTGCCTTTCCATGATTTGTATAAAATCTCCACTGATCCATTAAATAACATTGTTCTTGAAATCTTCGAGCATCGGCTGCTTGCTCCGCTGTTGATGTATCTTTATATTCTGGTTCATAAGTTCTATCAAAGAAGACAGCCTCTTCAGGGGGTATTTCAATACCTGCTCGTTCCATGGCCTCGATCCAAGTAAGACCTTCCAAATTATCAAGTCCAGGAAGATCTGTTGTTGATCTTAAAGAACCATACTTTCCAGAATCCTCTATGAATCCTTCGACTTCTTCTCTAGTGAGTCCAAGTTTGGCGGCTAGTTCGTCATTATATTTACCACGGATGGCCATCCGCTTGTTCTTGTGAGACTCCAACATCCTCAAGGCGTTCTTGCGCCGCTGATCTTGGGATCCTCCGCCACTGAGAGAGTTGTGCGATTCCATCAAATCGCCAAAAGTGGCTCGCTCTTCGGTGGTCATGTTTGCCCACTCCGCTGCGGAGATACCGTATTGTGGATCTGACATGTATTAAGGCTCCAAGGCTTCTAAGGCATCTTCAAGAGAGGTTGGTATTCTAATGCGATCTCCTAGAGTGACATGGGAATCGGTTGGTAGTTTATTAAAGGTGGCAATTATCCACCAATATGTTGCATCGCCATAATACTCATGAGCTAGTTTGCTATACCTATCTCCAACTTTCCAGATGTGTGTGACAAAAGATATTCGAATGATATCGTTGGCTGTCGGGTGTTTCATCTTTGGTGTTCGATAGTGATCGATGAACTTAACGCCTCTTCTCCTCAGAAGATCTTCATATAATTCTTCTGCGTTTCTTACGACTGATTTTAATATTCTTCTTGCCATTTTATATTAGTCCTCCCCAACTACCCAGTCTTTTTTCTCTTTGCTCCATCGAATCGAGCTTTTGCCTTTAAGTTCTATGTGTGAATGAAATCTTTCATCATAGCTTATAACATGTTGAATGAGATTCTGGGCAGTTTTTAGTTCAGCCGCTGTGCCATCGAAACTCCCGTTATCAATTTGTGCTGCATATCTTCTTGCGGCGGCATGATCAAGGGCGTTTGGTGGTCGCCCGCCTGGGGCATTGCCAATTCCCATCGATGGGGTGTCATTGGTGCGACCAAATCCTGTGCCTCTAGATCCGATTCCAAAGGTGTCGAGTGTTTGAGGCGTCCTTTGCAGCTTGCCCATAGCGTCGTCGAGGGAGGAGTTGTCCCCGCTGGCGGTCGTGGCTGTGAGGTGGCTGCCTGTGGCATCTGGAGGTCTTGCACCCAGAGCGACAACAGCATCGGCTGCTATTTCATATTCCTCGTCCCTCTTTCCCGCTGGAGTGTGTGCATGATTTTCAACACTTGCGTCCATGGAAGCTGGTGCATAGGGCCATGCATCATCGCCAATCCAGTCGTTCTTTCCAGCTTTCCAACCTGGAGTTTCCTGATGAAGAACAGTGAATGTACAACTCAGATCAATAACTTTAGGAAATAATATTCCAGCACCTGGATCGAAGAAGCCAGCATCAAGATTTGGTGTTAAAGAGAATCCATTTACGACACCAAGAAGACCTCCGGTTTTGGCGGCTATTGTTCCCTTGGCGCTGATATTAACATCTTGAATGAGATTTCCAAATTTCAACTTCATCAAGGGGGGTGCTTTCAAAGTTTCGCTTTCATACGTTGGATATAACATCTTAAACAACTCAGAACAAGCAGCAAGGTTTGACATTGCTTCTTCAAAGCTCGCTGCAACAACTTGCCAGCCAATATCGATTCTTCTCTTAGTTCCTTTAAATTGTTGTATGTCATCCATTCTTCCATACACTTCAACGGATTCCCAATTTGATTCATAGTTATCTTTGAAGTCGGTGAGGTAAGCTTTAAAGGCAATGGAATTGCTCGTTGGAACGTGATAAAAGTCCAAGACATGTGATTTATAGTCAGCTTGTATATTAGACGGATCTACATAGTTGCTTTTTCGATCTCCAAACTTATCTGGATACTTTTCTATAAGTTCGTTAGCAGCCTTTTCATATTCCCTGAGTCGCTCTTGGGCGATGTTTGCTCTGGCATCGGAAATTTTGTTTCTTCTTGCAATTTCCTTTGCCCGTTTACTTATCCATGGCATTATTTCTTACCTCCGTTCATCATGATTGCATCTTCAGTTCCTTGTCTTTGTCGAATGCTTTCACAACCGCTGAAGCAAATGCTGTTTCACCAATTTTAAGAATAACTGTTTTCCCTTCACCACCTGCGCCTGAACTTTTGCCGCCACCAGATTGTTCGAGCTTTCTTGCTTCTTTAAGAGCTTGAATAAAGTTATCCTCAGATGGATCTTTAAAACTAAGTTCAACATAACTCTTTGCGTGTTTAACAATATCTCCAACTGAAGCTGATGTTTCAGGTGTCACAAGAGCCATTGTAGAGAACATATCGGTCGAAGCCTCTGCGATCATTTTCATCGCATATCCAAGTGCTAAAACCGCAATCGTTATAACAGCAATACCAGCAGCTATAGCAACACCTCCCATGGCGAAACCTCCGAGGCCAGCTAATATTGCTCCGCCGCCAGACATTAATACTGAAACAAGGCCAAGTCCACCAGCTAGTGCTTTAAACCCAACCACCATCATACCAATCGCAGCGGCTGCTGCAATTCCTTTTTGTAAGAAACCTCCAAATTGATCGCTGAGTCTTAACAACCCTGAAACTGCTGAATTGAGAACATCCAATATAGGAACAACAAATACAGCAAAGGATTGCTTAAACAAATCCCACTTCTTACTAACAGAGATTGCAGCCTCTTGTGCTTCCTTTAACTGCTCTGCCGACAAGGTTGTTTCATTCATTGCCTTTTGTCCAGCTTCAAATGCTGATAAGCCACCTTCAAAGAATTTTGCTGCTTCGCCCATGTCTCTAAAGCCTGCGGCGTTCTGGTAAGCTAGTTTTGCATTTCGACTCATATCCTTCCACACCATTCCACTGCGAGAGAATGATTCAAGCAACAACCTATTTCTCTCATCGAGGGTAACATTCATCATTTCGTATGCATTGAGAGAATCTCCGCCCATGAGTTGGTTAAGCTTGCCAACAGCAGATGAAGCGCCTTCGAACGTGTCAAACTGCTCACCAAAGTTAATAAGTGTACTCATCTCAACATTAAGTTTCTTTGATGCTGCTGCAAGTTTACCAAATATTCTCGGGCCTTCTCGACCCCATGACATAAGAGATGGCAGTGCGCTCTCATAAGCAGAGGCTAATTGATTGGGTGGGATTTCCAATTTCAGTGCTGTCGCTGTTATATCCTCAGCAACTTTGGCGGCTTCGTTTCCAGTCATTCCCAATCCCGCTGTAAGTCCGTGTAGTATGTTTCCAGAAGTCTCGCCAGCAATACCAAAAGCTTCCATGGCCGCTGTTTGAGAAGCAAGCCTCTGCTGAGTTTCTTTCGACATAGATGAAAAGTTTGACATGGTGGAGTTAAGTGCGCCGATTGCGGCAGCAGCTTCACGAATTCCCACACCAACAGCACGACTGGAGTTGTGGATATCCATGATCATGTTGTCATATTTTTTTCCCTGTCCGGTGGAAGCAGCGAGGGAAGAGCCAGCGTCATCGAGTGCAAAGACTGCGGCGATTGTTGACTCAACCACCTTTTGCATGGTGGAACCCATGATATTTGTGAGTGTAAAGGTTTCTTTTAATCCCGCACCAAAACCCTTGAGTCCCTTTGACGATTGCATAATCGATCCAAGGATGCCACTCTTCCAGTTATCGCTGATACCAAGAGTGCGGTTGAGGAGATCTTTTGCGCCTTCAATACCCTTCTCTTGCTCTGCGTTGGCTATTTTCCTGAGTCTTATGTCTTCTCTTCTGGTTTTGGCTTCGGCGTCGGCGGTGGCTTGTGTCATGGTGCCATTGCGGACCAGGAGTTTATTATGGTACTCTAAAGCCTCATTCTTCGCTTCCAGAACATCCAGATCGGCATTATTTATTTCGAGCAGACCTGTGGCAGAAGCTTGTACCTCTTCAGCAATCTTTTGTCTCTCGTCTGCTTGGGCTTTTTCTCGTTCTTCTCTTCTGAGTTCTTCGGCGTCCATCGTCATCTATATTATATTCCTATTAACTGTCCTTTCTCTCACTTAAAGGGCCACTTCAATCTTGTTGAAGTTTCAAACTTCTTGATCATGTTTCTCAATTTAAACTTATCTTTATAAGTTCTGGGGTTGTCAAGACCATACTTTGCTGCTGTCTTGATATACTTCTTCTCCGAACCCAAAGCTCTTGTGAAGTCTTTAACCTGTCGTGGACTGCCCTTGACACTCAAGGGAAGGGTGCTTCCACCGAACATAGAACGAAGGATCCACTTCAGATTGGAACCAAACATTCCAAGCCAACTTTCAGTGACTTCTCCTCTCTCTGCGACAGTGAGATCGATTTCAATTGTTTGTAGTTCTTTATCCTCTTCCATTGTGGTTCTCCATTTATAAGGTTGTTCTTATCAGTAAGTAGTTATATTGGAATAAAAAAGAGGGCTGTGATGGCCCTCTTTTAAACTTATCCCCTGTTCTTATTCTTTGATTTATCCATCGCTTCCATCTCGTCTTCGAGTTGTTTTTTAAGCCTCTGGACAAACCATGTTCTCAATCCGATTGGTAAATTATAAGCTTCGATGAAGCTCCAACCACCATAATACTTCAAGTAAAAGAACAGTTCATAAACACTTTTTATATAATCATTGTTTAGGCCAAAAGAAGTCCGTCGTAAACGGAACCTCCATATCCCCTGAATAATCGCAATTCGGGCAAGCGAAGTTTTGTCTTATGTCTATATTTGGAATAATCTTCCTATAGACTCCTCTGAGATATCTTGCATCTCTAGCTGGTAGATTTGAAACCGCCTCAATGATTTGAAGGCGATCGGTGACACCAGAAATAGAAACAATGAACATTGCCATCTGTGTTGACAAAGAATCTTCAGGCAGGTTTTGTTTTTTTCTAGCATCTGCCGCCTTAGACATATTCTTCTCATCTGCACCAGTCAGTGGTCGAACCTCAACATCCCATCTTGTAACTGGAAGCTGATGAACAACATATGTTCCATCGCTCGTTGCTGTTGCAATGACAGGATTGTGTTCATTACCAGTAATGGTAACTGCATCATCCAAGTCCCAACTGTAACTGATGTTATCTTGGCAACCTGGACATGAAGTTTGCGTTGTATATGCTGAACCATATCCTGACTTCCTAGCAGCAACAAGAAGGGCGTTTCTATCGCCAATCAAGAGGCTATCTGGATCAATTCCTCTTTCAACAATAATTTGCTGTAGCAGCCTATCGATAGCCTTACCTTGTTTTAACAGGGTTGCAGAGCTAAGAATATCTTCCTCTTTTGTCGTCATATGTTTGATCTCAAGAGTGTCTTGTCCATGGAGTGGATGACCTTGAGCATAGAATTTACCGCCAGAAGGCAGTTCAACAAACTCTGTTGGTGAAACAAAGCTAAGTGGTGAAGCACTGCGAGGCGCTTCCATTGGTGCTGATTTTGCTTGTGTCGGAGTTGAATAATCCAGTTGTGGTGCTTCTGCACCTGAATGTAGATCGCCAACTCCAAGGCGATCTTTATTATTTCTCGACATTAATACCTTCTTTCTATAAAGTGTCTATTGTCTATCATAACATATAAAAATGTATTTGTTAAATTTTTATCAACCAAGTTTAAAGAACTGTCTTTCGCTCTTGGTATGCCCAGTGTTTGCTGTCTCAAGCTCTGCCCAGTCATATCGAAGAATAATAGTAATCTCGGTCATGTCATCGCCATCATAGCTCAACTCGCCATACTTAACATCTTTAATCCAAGGATTGACAAGTTTCCAAGTTTCAACGGCATTGCCATCGGCATCAATTTGAACAATCTCAACCAAGTTTCCAAGCGCAGCAACTGATTTTTGCTTCGACATAGTTGAAGTATCATTGGTATTCTGTGCGGGGAGATATCCACCATCTTTGATGATGTTTGTAATGGTAGCTGCCATATCGGGATTAATAGGATCTGCAAGGGTTACATTAATTTCCTGCCATTGAACACGGCCTGGATAGTAATAAGTATGATTGAGATACTTATGCTCAGTTTCAGTAACCTGGAAGCTGGGTTTATCAGTCTTCTTAAGGACATATGCGGGAACTGATGCGATTCGCATAATCCACCTATATTGTCTTTTTGGGTCTTGTTGTGTTGCGTCTGACCAGAAATTTGCCATTTTTAAAAATTCTCCTTGCTAAAGATTGTCATAATCCTTTCTCTTATAAGTAGTAAGGGGGAATCGTTTTCCCCCCGTTCTACTTTTTATTAATCATCAAATGATGCACCAGTATTGGTGATGACAAAATCAATTGCGATGAACTCAATAGCCCTTGCTGGCTTCAGCAAAATCTTGGCATATAGAATATTTCTATCAATCAAGTCTGGTGTTGTGGTTGTTTCGTCCAAGACTACTTTGAAGTCTGACAGGCCGAATCTATTCTTAACGCTTGCCAAGAAAGGCTCAACCTGAGAAGTAAATCGGTGCCAAGTCGAAGGAACATTGTTATCAAACAAGATGCCCGTTGAGATGACTGAGATTTCTTTCTTCAAGTAGATGAGGAGTCGTCTAACATTAATCCTATCAAGTGCCGATGGAGTTACCTGCAAAGTCTTCTGTCCGAAGATTACAAGGCCCTCTGACGGGAATGTTGCAATAGGGTTGATGTTTGCTTCATAAAGCTTGTCACGGTCCTTAGAGGTCAACCTGCGTCGTGCCTGAAGCACTGGAACTCCAGCGGAGCCTTCAGTTAATCCACCTCGGTTAAAACCAGCAGGTGCAAACCAAAGTTCAGACTTTTGCTGTGAGCTTGCCATGGTTCCAAGAGCCACAACTGATGGTGGCGACCAGAGTACCGAATCAGAGATGGTATCTTTGATTTGTACCCAAGGGAAGTAAGCACATCCATAACTGGAGTTGATTGCTCTATTTTTAAGGTTTGTTATTGTGTTCTTAACACTTGGGAGTCTACCCGACTCGGCGGTGTCATTCTCTGCGCTTGGTACATAATCACCCTCAAGGTCAATTACTGCCAAGGCATCTCCACGAGCCTCACAAGCATCAATCAATTGAGAAGTAAGTCCTTCATTTGTGATACCAGGCATTGCAGCTAAGTTCATCTCTACAATTTCTGGGTCTGTGACTGCTTTAATAGCTCGTTGAACAGAGTTGTATGCATAGTGTCCCAATGCACCACCTGTAACATTATCAAGAATTGCATTTCGGAAAGGATCTTTCTCTCGAACATCCAATCCGTCAAATCCACCTACGAGTGGAAGTGTAAACTTGTCATATCCATGGTCAAGAACATCTTTATAAATTCCATTTTCGAGAACAGAGTTTGAGCCAACATAGTTAGCTGAAGCTGTTCCACAAACGGAAATTGAAGCACCAGCGTATCTAGCGCCTGGATACCAACTTACATGTGTTGTACTCTTTGCCACCCCACCTGAAGTGGTTATTTCGTCCATTACCAAGTCATCAAGTGTAAAAGCAGAGACTTGATCTGTGTTGTGAAAATCTCCTGCTGCTTTGGCATGAGGTTCTAATGGCGTAACAAAGTCCATACCACTATCTGCGTATGTCCCTTTGCTTGCAAAAATTGATGGGAGGGCGGCATGTGTGATGCCTTCTCCAAGAGAGTGAGCAGATGAATATGGTTTTGCCAAATCTCTGTTTGCTCCATCAAAAGTTCTGGAGCCGCTCTCATCTCTAGTGAAGTTGATACCAAAGTATGTTTCAGTTCCACTTGCCAATCCAAGATTCGATGAATCTGTCTGGCCAGAGAAGGATGGAAATACTAAGTTAATGACTGCTTGTCCGGAGGTGGCGCTGAGGTATGGCGACAGGGAGGAGGCGCCGAGTTCTGAGGAACGATTTGTTCCCTGATCAAGACTAGCTCCATAGTTATTAACATCACCGTCAGCAGAGGTTACACTATTATTATCCGTGTTGGTTATCACTGTGGGTGCGGTTGAGGTGGCGGCATTGGTTCCAAGTGTTCTTGGGAAAGCCGATCCATAAAATCCAAACGGGAGTAGTGTTGCGGCTGTTGAGCCAGCTTCAACTTCTGGATTTACCTCAACTCGAACAAAGCTGGAAACATTTGGCCACTGACCAGTCGTTTTATATCTGGATTCTGTCTCGTCCCACTGTGAACTCATATCGCCAATTCTTCTAGCAATAAAGTTATTTGAGTTGGGGTTGAGGTTACAATTTGTATATCTCTCGACATATACAGGTGACACATCAGTATCTCCAATTTGTCGAAGGCCGACAGTAAAAGAGCCATATGGTTCGTTGTCAACATCTGAAGCTTTAATATCACTAATGGATACTTTTAAGTTTGCAGATGACCAAGCTCCATCGTCAAGACCAACAAGTCTAAAGAGGTTGGTTACGCCAGAATTATATTTCCCAGTAGATGGTGATACTTCATGATCTCCACGATCACCAGTATGCTGGCTGAAGATCCATGATGTTTGAGGAGATTGAGCTTCAAGTTCCATTTCATTCTTATCAAATGTGGATGAGGAGTGGGGGTCATCCAGCTTCAAAAGGACTGCCATGGTTCCACTTGCGCCTGCAAATGCGGAAGAAGCAACAATGTTCTCCACATGTCGTTCATAAGTCTCTCCAAGGAAATAATCCAATCGAGATCCTGAAGCAGTAATAGCATCATTAGTCAGCGTTGGATTCGTGTTCAAAGCGCTTCTAATAAACTTTCTTGAAGAGCGATCAAGGTTAAATGAGTAATTCTTTCCGCCGATGTGAATCTTAAATTCAGCACCTTTGTTTTGACATTTTACCCATTGGCCAGTACAGAAAGTTCCTGCGACAGTGCTATCTGTACCAGTTGCAAAGTCTGCAAGAACGATGCTGGAGGTGAGGGTGGATGGATTTATAAACGATATTGACATCTCACCTTCACTTGCCTTTCTATTTCCTGCGGCGCCGCCGACAGACTGAGTTAGCACATTTGGTGAACCTGTATTGGGGTCAGTCGCTGCAATTCCCAATGTAAGATTTGCTTGACCTGCTGGAGCGATGTAAGTACCAGAATCAACTGACTGATCAAAAGCTGTTACAGCGTTGATAGCGGCGTTGATGCGAGTTACTTGGTCGGCTATTGCGGTGGCACCGCTGATCCCAACAATTACTTTTCCAAATCCGTTTACACGGCCATCAACATCGGTCGCTCCGTCTTCAAATACAAACTCAACAGTATTTCCAGAAGTATCAGTGAGTTTAAACTCATCACCATCTACAAATACATCAGATGCAGTTGCAAAAGTAAAACCACTTACAGCAGCAGAAGCGTTTGAAGTCGAGACTGAATTCGTAACCGCTGCTGAGGAGGCAATCTCTTGCCCAGCAAGTCCAATTGCAGTATCTGTTTCTTTAAGATAGACCACTGCGGCAAGGGCTGCGTTAGTTGCTGTCACTCCCTGCTTGGCAACAAACAGTCCATATGCAGAGCCAGTAGTTGCCCATCCAGCATCGACGGCACCACTATTGCGTTGTGCATTATCAGTTCCAAGAAGTCGAACAATCGTACAGGGGGAAGCATTTCTCAGCCATGCTTGTGCAGCATAACCAGCATAAGTGGGAGCAGTATAGTTTCCATCTCTCCAAACATCTCCGCCTGATCCACCAGGAATAGGATTGCCGAAGATTTCAACAAATTCCGAGAAGGAACCAACCTGAACAGGTCGCATACCTGGACCTCTAGCGGTTCGACCAATAATAACTGGCCCCATTGGACCTACTTCTTTGGCCAATTGCGAATTATCAATCTCGTTGATGAAAATGCCTGGCGATACGAATCTAAATTTTTTAACTGACATGTTTTACTCTCCTGTATAATGGTGTCTTAACCAATTTAAGCTTAAAGCTTATTTCTCTAATAAATAGTACATTAAAGGGCGAAAGGCCCAAAACTAGCCTCTGAATTTTGCTTTATCCCATTCACCTGGCGCATCGTCGTAAATTACAGTCTCTCTGGGGATTTTAACTTCAACGGCGTTCTCGGTGACGGTAACTTGTGGGACTTCTTGGTTGGGTCCGTCACCCAATAGCATACCAAGGACTTTTATTTCAAGAGTAGTTTGATACTTTCTCTCGTCCTCGTCCATGCTTGAGACATTATCCTCTTGAGTGAACGAGCTATCGATGAATATTTCATATCTGTGTCCGTCCTCCTCGATCATGTCGTAATTGATTCCCTTGCCAGAAGTTACGAGCGGTTGAACGATCTCATTCATCTGCTGCTGGTACTCTGTCCATATAGTTAGCTTATATGAAACATCGACATAAACTGGCTGAGGGATAGTTGTATACTGGTATACAATTTTGTTATTCTGCTTTTCAGTCTTGAAATTAATCTGACCGTATTTTCTTTTAGCGTCTGCATTTTGGAAGTTCCTCGTCTTCTTCTGATTGATTTTTCTGGCAACCGTCAATACGTTTCCGGTCTTATCATTTGGTGGGACGTTTGCCCAATACGGACCTTTTCTTGCCATGTCTTTTACAACACCTGTTCTCTCCACTGTAATAATAGGGAGGATCAATTGGCCAGAAGTATCTCTTCGTTCTCTGGAGTCTTTGGTTTGTTTGGCTCTCTCTGCTGTTGACCAAGCGACAGGAACTTTCTTCCAGCCTTTGTTGGTTGTGCAGAATAGATTCTTATTTTCATCAACCCATTTATACATTGCCATATCAATTGTCTCAATCGATGATGGTGCTATATGTTGGACCTTCTTGTCCATCTTATCTCTCTTAGGAAGCATCAAACAAACCCTCTCTTGCCATCGTACACTTAGCGGTTATTTCCATCTTATGCTCTGTTCTCCCAAATAACTCTTTTGGGTGAGAGATATCAACAATCTCATAATAGTCCTGTCCATAAAGAATGAAATCACCCTCACGAACATACAGATCTTGATCCTCGGTCAACCTTCGTTTGTGGAAGTGAACCGTGATACTAGCCTTTCGATCAACGCCGAAGCTTGTACTCGTTGTTTCTGAACCTTCCCAGTCAACAAGAGCATAGACATGGACGGGTGGCAGAAATGATTTCCTAATCGCTTCTCCATAGAGAGAGTGATAGTTTGTCTCATCTTGTGCAATTGGATAATAAAGAACAGTCTGGCCGATGACTCTTTCAATAAGCTCATCGTTGACCTGCTTTACTAAGTCTCGCTCTTTCTGCCCTGCAAAAAGCGGGGGAGGTGGAGCGGCTGGTTGTTCCCATTTATTATCTGCCATCTATTTCTTATCCTATGAAAATTGGAAGTGGGATATTCTTCTGAACTTCCGATGTTGATTCGAGCATCTTAGCATCGCCTTCAATCATCTTACTATAAGTCAACTCATCCAAGATTTCTTTAAGCTCATCTCGAAGTGCTGTCTGCTCTTCCTTGCCTTGAGATACCAGATCGCTTCCATTCATTTGAATGTCGTTACCTGGAATCGGAATTGAACTAAATTTGCTTCGAACCAGACCAAGCATCTCTTTGCTCAAGGCCAGTGCAAATCTTCGAATCCACTGTTTTCCAATAGAGTTAATGTTGTCATATGGGATATTTGCAAACGGAGCAGTGTTGAGATTGTTGACGCCATCCAATCCAATATCTGGATCTAGTGGGTCTTCTTTGGCCCAAGCATCTACTCCAACTGTAAATTCAAACCACATCTGTTTTGAGGTTACTCCACTGGGGATTGGGAATATTCTTAAGTTATTATTTCTCAACTCAAAGGAGTGGTGTCCATATCTGTTATACAGTCGATCTTTATAATCCTGAATCATCAGCTTTGTTTCCCAAGCTGGCATCACATGAAAGAATGAGGCGTTTGAGTATGAGCCGTAGTTCAAGAAGTTTCCAACAATACTTGCTCCTCCAACAAGTCCATAGTATTGCCATGATGCGCTTGGAGTCTTCCAATATACTTTTTTAATTTGAATCTTTTCATCTCCGATTGGACGAACAGTTCCTGTCGTTTTGTGAAACTCTGTGCTGGTGCCGATAATAGTTTGAAGATCATAATCTTGTTCACCATCAACAAGGGGAAATGACGCTGAATAAACCGTCAGAGAACCACCCATCCCAACTTCCTCAGAAATACCATCAGCAACTCTTCGTGCATATGCAAAGTCGAATTTGGGGAACTTAAGGCTTACATTACTTTTTGCCGGAAGGGAGTCGGTATCTCCAGTTAGCTCACCATCACTATCAAAGCTTCCTGTGGAGGCTCCGAGAATGTTCGAGAGTACGTTCTTTCCTTGGTGGATATTAACCAAATAAGAATATTCCAAACAAGCTTCTTCATAAGCTGCATAGATTTGATACTCAGTGACTTCTAGGTCAAGAACATCTCCGCCAAGCTTTTTATAAACATATGCAACTTGGTCTGCTGCACCTTTTTTAAAGTAATCGATTTGGTTTTGGGTCCATGGAGAAGTGGCGGAGCCAGTTGGAACCGTATAAATACCAAGAGGTAATGGGTTGTCGGAGGAGTCCACATTAATTATGTTTCCTGCTGCTGGCAAAACAATTGCGCTCGTTTGACTTGATGGGGTTAGATCTGGTATTGCCATGTTGAATGTCTCCTACGCCAATAAATAGTTTCCACATACAAGAAAACCCCGCCTTAGTAAAACTAAGACAGGGTTTCTTTGAATTATTATAAGTTAGCTTATGCTATTCTTACATATCCCGTACAATAACAACTGCGTACATATCTGAACGCACCATCTTCTTACCGTAACGAGTCATCACGCCCTTTCGGGGGGTCAGATCCGCAGGATCAAAGATAGTTGGAGTTGTTTGCAGAGGCACATAAGGTGCATACACATACCCGCTTTCTAAAAAGCTTGAACCTTTTCGGCCCACAAGAATTGCATTCCGTGGGAAGTAGGGGTCAACATAGACATCCCACTTCTTATTCAATGCACCTTCCTTAACTGCACCAACGGTTCCTCGGTCAGCATCATGAGTGACGCTTGCTCGGAATCCAGAGGTAAACTCAAGGATGTTAGCCGTTTCGGGTCCGCAAACCAAGAAGTTTGCGCCACCACGAAGGGTCTTGCGGTGAATGTCAGCAGACGCATCGTTGACAGTTTCAACGAGAGTCTCATACCACTCACTTACATTACCAGTGAAGTCCATATCAGTAAGGCTTCCATCCGCTCCGGCTTTTTGGCCAGAAAGTTTTGACCAGTACCTAGTGCTTGCAGCACCTTGAAGAAGGTCGGTGAGGATTTCTTTGTCAATCTCAAGAGCAATTTGCTCCGAGAGGACAGAGGTAAGCTCAACTTCTGCATCAAGGTTGTGATAAGCATTAAGGTCTTGTCCCAATTCTGGGGTCCAGTGTGCTTTCAGCTTTTTGGTCTGTGCCGTGATAGCTACGCTATCAACTTTGATATCAATCTCTGGGATATCCGCAGATTCCATCGCCCAAGCAGCAGAGCCAACGACTCCGCCTGTTCCTACACTGGCAAATCCATCGCCAAGAACCCAAGAAATATCTTTAGCAGCGGTGATGGCTGTACCTGCAACGGCGCTGGCAGCGTTGGCGATAGCCAAGTCAGTACCAACTTCAGTAGGTTCAGTAAACGTAGTTGCGGTAAAGACAAATCTTACTTCATCAACAACACCATCGGCGGTGTAAGTTGCAGTAGTCAGTCGTCGGACCATCGATGGCGTTCCCGTACCTGATGGCGCTTCAAGCACAGATGCAATCTCTGCACCTTTTTGCATCCGAGCGGCTTTGCCGCCTGTAGTCGCAGTATATGAAGCTTCAACTTCTGCATTAACCAGTTTAAGAACAACAACCTGTGTACCAGTACCAGTAGCAGCGGGCAAATCAGCCAGAAGATCTGGATCATGCTGAATGGCTGCCAATTGTGCGGCAGTTAAATCAGTAGAGTTAAGTGCAAAGGTTGGAACCGCAACTTGCAACGATGTAGCACCTTTACATTCGGCAGAAGCACGATTGTTGGAATATCCAGTACCAAGGTTATAAAAACCAGTATCTGGATCTGTGGTTAAATCCACTCCAGCGGCAATTTCACTTGCGACGGCTCCGCCACCATGTACTGAATTAGTAGAGTTTGGCGCTCCTGGGGTCGATGCCGCAGCATCGCCTAGATTTCTTGTAAAGTCCAAGAAGAAGATAAGTCCAGATGGCAAGCTCATAGGCTGCACCGAAACTATATCATTTGCAAGAAGTCCGCCGAATACTCGTCGGACGATGGGGAAGGCAACAGCAGCGAAACCGCTTACATCTTGACCAGCACCCATGCTGCTTTCCTCACGAAGTAGTTCCTTCGCTTGGTTTTCGAGAAGACAGGCCATTGACTGCTTCTTTTGATCACTTTCTAGTCCTTCTAAAAGACCAGTGTTTGACCACTTGTTTAAGAGGGCTTCACCCTCTTTGGCGACATTGCGTGACACAATGCCTTCAGTTAGTTTTTGTAAAACATTTGACATTTTTAATTTTTCTCCTATTATGAATGTTTATTTAATCCCAGCTAGGTGCTTCCAACGATTCATCTCGTTGTTTGCCTCTGCTGGCTTTTCACGCCTTGGCATAAAAGCTGGGGATCGTTTTGAAATTGCTTCGCTCAGTGATTTCGGGTTCCGCTTGGTGCGAGAACTCTCCACTGCGCTTTGAAGGGTTTCATAAATAACCTTTGCTTCTTCAACCGTATTGGCATTAGAAATAGCTTCGGCAATCTTTTCGATTTGCCGCTCATTCAAGGAGCCACTATTTAAAATCTTATTCGTATATACTAATTTTGCATTTGAGAGGTTGGTTTTCTCAACCTCTTCTTTGAGATGGTTAATGACTTTAATGTATTTTGATTGATCATTAGTCATTTTATCAACACTCTCTTTTAATTCTTCAATGGTTTTCTTAAGTGCATCAGCTTCTTCTGCTCGCTCATCATCTCGTTGAGATGCGAGAATAGCGTCACGCTCTGCTTCCATTTCTGCATTGTTGGTGATTCCACGACCACCGATCGTTCCATTTGGTTGAGGATCATAATCAACAGTGAGTGCTTCCTCAACAGTTTCTTCTTCTTCCTCTTCGATAACCTCTTCAGCGTCTGGCTCTTCAGAAATTACTTCTTCTTCAGAATCTTCTTCTGAGAGAACTTCATCAATCAAGTCTCCAATGATTGATTCAACTTCACCAAGATTATATTCTTCTTCTTCGTCCTCTTTGACCTCTGCAAAGATTTCTTCTTCGTCTTCAGGGGCGCCAAGTGATTGCAGATCATCAAGTGATCCAACAGTGTCGTCTTCCATCGCTTCTTCTTCTGCGTCAACAGCAGCAGCGAGTTGATCAAAGTCAATCACAATCTCTTCTTCGTCTTCTGGACAAGGGCAAAGATTCTCACCATCTGAGACAGCGGTTGGTGCCTCGATGGAATCAGCGGCTGCGGCAGCAGGATCTGCGTCCATTCCCACGTCCATTCCAAGATCCATTCCAAGATCCTCTTCGGCCTCGGTGATTTCTTCTTCCTGCTCCAGCAGTGAATCGACTGCATCTCGAATACTATCTGCGTATTTCTCGATCAGTGCTGATTCAGCGTTTTTAATTGCTGCTTCCTTAAGTGCTTTTGCATCTACTATAGCTTGCTCTAACATTGTTGACATTTGTTTTCTCCTACCGCAATAAAGTCTTTTGCAATAATAAGTAGTTGTCTGGTGTTTGAAAATACCATTTAACAGCCATTATTTCGCAAAGGGATTGCTATGTTTTACTCTAATCCGTTCAACGCCATGATTGCAATCAATCCTGGCAACGATTCTCTAATATACACACCCGAAAAGAGTGTCTCTGTTCGTCCACCGACATAAGAGATAGCTGCATCCAAGTGCTTGCCGACCTCTGGGTCGTCTGCCATCTCTGGGGTTATAATCAACAGCATAACACCCGTTTTGGGGCGTCCAACTGGATCTGGACAGGGTGATCGCTTCAAACAGTTGTGAAAGATCTCTGCGCCCATGTTTGCAGAAGCTTCCTTCACCATTGTTGAACCAACGAACATCCTTTTATTCGTTTTTAGGCATCTTTCAAGATCTTTCGAGTCAAAAGACTGAATTGGTGACTTTTCTCCGGCCAATTTAAGAATCTGAAGGAATAGTTTTCCAAATGTCTTGTTGGCTGTCGGGAACATGCCAAGCATACCGACTTTTCCCCTCAAAAGCTGAACTTGCTTCTCATTATCGAGGATAACGTGAGGTTTGTCTTTCAAATCCTTGGCAAGTGCTGCTGAGTTTTCTTTAATTGTTGGGTTTAGTTTTTCTTGGGCGGTTGGTTGGGTGATGACATAAAGAACTTTGCCTTCTGCCGACACTGACGCCAAATATCGCTCAAATACGGGATCAAGAGCGGCTGTTGATGAACCAGTTCCGCCTCCGCCACCTGCACAGACGACGAGCCAGTCAACCTTTCCGAACTTTGTTCGCAAAGCGTCTTCGACGACGACTCCGTTCTCTCTAAAGACCTTCTTGCCGATGGCTGTATCCTTTGCGGCACCATCTGATCCTGGAACGTGGACGAAGTGTTCTTCGGGGACGCCCATGGGTTGGTCTTTTTCCGTTGTATTGATTAAAAGGGTCTTGTTGAATCCCAAATCAAGGAATGACTTGGCAATTTTACCACCACCACCTCCAACACCGACGATACCGATGTTAATTGCGGCACCTGCTTCGTTGTCAGGCAGTTGGTCTTCATTCTTTACTTCTTCTGATTCGCCATACTGCTCAATAAAATCAAAGTCTTCAAAATCGCTCATATCACATAGCTCCCTATTTTAATTTAATTAGCTTGTGGATGGGTTTTTTGACTAAAATTGGCTATTTTCGCCGTCGATTGCGACGTTTTTCCGCTTTGCGTCGATCACGCTGGCGTTGTTGTTCTGCTTTTTTTCTTTTGAGTCTTTTTTTAATAGAAGGCTTTACATAATACTGTTTGTCTCGGTGATCTTCTAGGATACCGGAGATTTTAACTTTTTTTATAAATCTTCTGATTAGCTTTTCGATGTACTCATCTTTTCTGCTATCAACTTGCACTTATTGTCTACCTTTCTTATCAGTTCCTGCTAACTGTTTCCAAGCGGCTGTTCTTCCGCCAGTGAAGTTTGAAATATCAACACCAGCATCTCTTGGATCTCGTCCAGAAAGTGGGCTTTGGCCATTGCTTTCTGCGGGTGCTGGGGTTGTGCCTTCGAAGATATCAACTCCGCCATAAGCATCACTTCCGATTGAGTCAAGCAATGCTTTTCTCTTTCTCTTTGATTCCTCTAGGGCTTGTTGGTGTCTTTCTTCCTCTTGCCTCTCTTGTTCCTCTGAAACAATTTGGGCAGTTGGAGCAGCGGTTGATAAACCGTTTGCAACTTCTGATACAATACTTGATATGATGCCATTCTCTTCCAATATGACTTCACGGATGCACTCTCGGATGAGAGGCTTTAAGATTTTCTTTAGTTCTGATTTTTTCATTCTTCGCTCACAATTGAATTTAAAATACGGTTAATTCTATCTGCTTTTGTAAACATCTTCTTTTCCATGCTCTCATTGACACTCATATATGCCTCTGGTGTTGATGGCTCTGAAACAAAGTCGAAGCAGATTAGTTGGAAGTCGTCTTCGACAACCGTTGCTCCGTTGTTATCTTCATGAACCGATCCCAAACCTCGTGATGAGATTCCAAGCTTGACGCCAGATTCAACAAGTGATTTAAGGATTTGTCCTGAAGGGGTGTTGAGGACTTTAACTTTGCCCATAACATTTTTTCCATCCCACCATACGGAAGTTACCATATGGGATGCGTTTCTGAGGTTTACAACTGAATCTTCTGGGTGATCTAATTCTCCCAGTGCTCTGCGTTCATTAATGATCTTGGTATAGTTTTTCATTTCTCTCTCCAAAACCTTGTGAGGGTAGACCCTTCCATTTCCATTGAGTTTGTCAGCGCATTGCATAATGCCAGTTAAGTACAGAGTGCCGTTGGCGACTTCTTGCTTCTCATGTTCAGTGAGCAGATCTTGGCAAACACCGCCTTCACACAGTTCATAATATTCTCTTAAGAGAACTTTTTTAGACATTTTACATTCCTCGTTTTCCCCCTACATCCTCAGATGCAGGGCATAGCTAAGATCCTTTGCAGCAACGCCTGACGGGTTGCAGGGCAAACTTTCTAGTCCAAAAATTATTCATATCAACTCTCCGTTCCTGATTGGGTATGCTCTATCTTGAATCCATTGTCTCCAAGTACAGCGTCAAAGGCATAAGAAAAAGTAGATCCTATACCACCACACAGAAGATAATTTGCAACTGTATGTTCAAAACTAAATAGTTCCGTATAATCGTTTATGCCACATAAAAAGGCACCGACCCAAAAGCCAGTGCAGAGTGTACAGGAGAACAATTTTCCAAACCATCCCGCTGTAGGTCGAATTTTATTAAATATCTTACCGTAGACGATAATAAAGGTTATGCCAGATGAGGCGGTTCCGAAAGTCAGCAACTCACTGAGTGTCATTCGTTCTCCATTGATTCAAACATGCCAATTGTAGATCTGTTGCCGCCATACAAACCGCCGATGGGGTCTTTGGGAATAACGCCTTTGTTTGCACTATGCTCAACGTCACCAAGACTTGTAGTATTCTCTGGTTCTGTTACCCGATCGGTTTCCTCATCGGCCATTCTGGAACTATACATGAAATAAGGTCTTTCCTCGTTCATAAACTTTCCAATGCCGAATGTAATCGTTTGTACTGGATCTGCTCCGTTGAATGTCTCAGCAATATATCGCCCCTCCATGGAGCCGTATACATTGCCGCTTCGCACAGATGTTATATCAATAAGACCCTTCTTTCCAAGATATTTAAAAAACCTATCTTGAGAGTCATATACATCTTCAGTGAGATGATCTTTTGCCACGACCAATACCTTGCTGCTACCTGGCATTATGATAACATCAATATCAATATGATCAGTGATCATAAGATTGCCATCCATCGATTTTCTAATTTTTAATTCAAGCGAGGCTTGTGGTTTGGGTTCCTCGACGACCTCTTCTTCGGCATTTGCTGCTGCAATAGCCTCTTCACCAACTGCTATTGAAATAGGCATTAGGAGTTGACCTCCCGAACCAAATCTTGAATCTTAAGGATTTTTCGAATTTGTTCTTCATCGACCACCTCTTGAGCAAACGACTCAAGCATTTCAACAACCTTGTCTGTGCTCTGGATCATGTTATCGTCAGAGTTGATTTCTTCAGCTTCCTTGGAGGCTGAAACTTCCTCTTTTAATCTTCCGATTTCTTCATTAAGATAGGTTTTCAATTCAAGTCCGTTGTCAACAAAAGATAGAATATATTTACTCAAGAGGTCTTTTTGTTCTTCGTGCAGTTCATCGCTATAAGATTCATTAAACTTGTTGGTAAAGGTCTTATAGGTCAGGTTGCTAATGTGGTGCATCTGATCAGGTCGCTCATTGTCTTTGATCATGTTACAGATAATTTTGTTTTCGAGGAGGACACGATCCTTCATCCTAATTCCGTCGCTAAATATTTGTGATAGTGTTGCGAGGTTTTTATAGTTGGGAACAAAGTTCGCATAGGTTGAATCACCGACTTCCTTATTGATATCATCAACAAGTGCAGACTGGGCTGAGAAGATATCATCATTAGACAGGGTGGAATACATCCTCTTTGCCTCCAATAATATTCTTTCAGCAGTGATTCTATCTGTATCTCTAGCTTCATTAACAGATCTATAAAGATCTAATTCTTGAAACAATATACCACTCTTTTTGAAATGCTTTTTAAGAACTTTTGAGATAGCAACTCTCTGATCAGTATCGCTGGCGATGGATGCTTTTGTTAGCTCCTTCACCAGTGCTTCAAACAAGAAGGCGGTGTTCCGCTTCTTATTGTGTTTGAGCTTTTTACTCTTTTTCTGATTGGCCATCGTCTTTTTTCTCCAAGTTTTGAATGAGGTTTTTAATATCTGCCGATACCTCAAAGAGTTTCTTTTCCTCTTTATCATAATTAGTATTAATTTTAGATTCGGCAATATTAAGACCCGTTAAGCCCATAATATCCTGTGCACCTTTAAAGGTGTTTCTGGTGGTAGAGCTTGCAGTCTCAGCAGACCACTGAGCTTTGTTGTGCTTTCGTCTTCCACCTGCTGCTCTTTGATCTCCACCACGTTGTGAAACGCCGCCGATATTCTTTGGAACATATTTCTTGCCCTTAGATTTTGGTGTGGTTGTCTCAATATTTCTATTTGCTGGTGCTGCGAGGAGCGGGCTGTCACCGCCTTCGCCTTCGTCACCAAGATCTAAGTCTCCGCCGAGATCTTCATCGCCGCCGAGATCCATGTCTCCGCCAAGGTCGTCACCGAAGTCACCACCGAGATCTCCTCCACCTTCGCCGCCTTCGGCTGCTCCCTCAAGTTGCTGGTCAAGCCAAGCATCGTAGAACATTTCTCTCTGATTTTGGATAACTTCTTCATCAGACATTCCAAAGAAGTTCTTGGAAATCCATCGTCGGCTGAAGAACTTCTCAGTTGCTCCACTGGCAACATCAAATTTAGTTTTCCAATGCTCAAGTTCTTGAAGCTCTGCAATCTTTGAAGGATTATTCAGAAATAATTTAAAATTAATCAAATCTTCGTTTCTATACCCAAGCGTATAAAGATGGACAATACCAATCTTCTCAAGTTCGGAAACAATCGCTCGCTGGAGCCTCTGGATGGTTCGTGCAAAGCGAATGTCCTTCTGTGCGAGGGTTGCCTTGTCTTCATCTGCACCTTCTGCTCGTGATAGGTAGGACGCTGGGACTTTAAGCGCAGAGAAGAGTTTATCTCTGAGATATTTAACATCGTCAATATCACCAGTATATTGACCACCTGCGAGGGTTTCAATTCTGGTTGAACCAGAACCACCACGGACAGGAATAAAATAATCCTCATCAATACTCATTGGATTGTATCTCAAGTCAACACGACCAGTGGTTGGATCGACAACTTGGTTTCGCTTCAGTTGAGTCTTGGCCTTCTCCATGAATTGCTCAACATCTTGTGGTGCGATCGTTCCAACGTCAAAGTAAAATACTCGGCGCTCTGGTGAACGAACAATACGATACGCCATCATAGCGTCTTCGAGAAGGGTGAGTTGGCGCCAGATTCTTCGAGCAGGTTCAACAACTGCCGTTCCATATGGGGCAAATTTATCATTGCCAAGGATTCGGAAGTGTGCGATTTGCCAATTCTCAAAAGTCATTCCACCAGAGTTCCACTGGTATTGGACATAATTTGCATTAGTTTGGTCTTGACCTTCCATTCTTTCGACCTCAATCGAGGGTAGACCAATGGCACTGCGGATTCCATGATGGTCGTCGATCTCAAGATATAAAAAGAAATCACCATACTTGCACATAGTTCTCGCCCAACCAAAAAGATTGTGATCTACATTGAGGATGTTGTGATAGAGTGCGCTTAGGATATCTTTAATTTCTTGGTTATGGCAGTCAATTGTCATGAGCGGGGTGAGTTTTGTCGAGGTTGTAATCTCATCTGCATAAATATCCAAAGCAGATGCAATCTCTGGTGTGTACTCCATTTGATCGAAATCCTGATAACGAAGAGTTCTATCTTGCTGCATAAGTGCATGGGAGTTGAGAGCATCAAAGGGGTTGTAAGCAGTCTTTTTAAAGTTAAGACCTTGTGCTGACTTGAAGTCTCCAGCATACTTATCAAGCTGTCGTCGTCGGAACCGTCGCTGTGTTTGCGCTCTATAATTAATAATAGGACCAGAAAATAGTCTGGTTAGTTGTCGAAACAATAATGAATCTTGATTTCTTGGATTTTTGTTATCTGCCATTTGTTATCCCTTACTGACCCATAAAAATGGTTCTAGTTCTTTTATTTGTGCTGCGTACTCTCTCGCCTTGTCGTAACCAGTTTGGCCTTTTATTTTTGTATCCAGAGTTGTATCGCTTCTGCTAATGCCATTAAGCAAAGCTTCGCTATATTCTGCATCTCTCTTGTTCGCAACCAGCGCAGTATCACGAACCCAACATCCAATTGCCATTGCCATGGTAAGGTCGTCGTTATAACCTCTCATCGCTTCCGGTCTTCCATTATTCCAAACGAAAGTTTTCAGTTCACCAGCGAACCTATTTGACATTACTGTAATTAGGTCATTCCTGACGAATTCCTCCAATTTTGCGATAATTAATGGTCTTGTTTTCATAGAAGTTGTGAATCCAGGTACAACACCTGCTCTGGAACTAACATCATATCCCTCGACATACTCGTTGGTTGACTTGATTGAGTGATATACGTTGGGATATTCCATGTCCAACAGCTTTGTGAGAACTGAATATCCAATGTTATTATTCTCCACAATGATCATGCAATCACCATAGGATTTCCCTGCGTCGAAGAGCATTGTTGCAAACGTATTCAAGTCTGGCTTACCTTGATATTCTGCGACCTGTCTCATATTCGTAACATCGATTATATGATAGACAGAATAGTCTCGTCCGTCGCCTCGTGCAACGTCTGCCGTGATCAGGTATGAACTCTCTGGTTTAAAGTTTTCCCAAATATATAAGTTTCTATCGAATCCTGCTCGGTGTTCTGGTGGTGTCACGGTATTGAAGATCCTTTCAAGATCCTCTCCTGAAATGACTGTTTCACCAGACATGTTAAAGTTACACTCAAGCTCTTGTGCGATCTCACGCCTTGACATGTTTCTGGTTTCTTTTTCAAACCACGCCATGTCTCTCTCTGGGTGTTGATCCCAAGTGAGTCGAGTTGTTACAAAGTCATTTTGCTCTTCTTCAGCCTCAGTATAGATTTTGTGAAACCAGTTACCAACACCATTGGGTGTGGAGAGTGCAATGCAATTACCGCCAGTAGAGAGCGTAGGGTATAGGCCCATCCACAGTTCATTCAACCCTTCAATGTGTGCGGCCTCATCGAGAACGAGCAGTGACAGTGCCTCAGAACGGCCAGCATCGCCGCTGGTTGAAGATGCTTTGATAATGGAGCCATTTGAAAGCTCAAAGGATGTTCTGTTGTCTGTGGAGATTCTTGCGATCATCAACCAGTCTGGCAGGTTCTTTAAGATCTGCTTTACTTTTTTGACAAGGTTGGTTGCGGTGGAAAACTTGGTGGCCATGACAAGAACATTCTTGTCTCTGTGAAAAAGCATGAGCCATACGACATACCCAGCAGTAACAGTTGAAATACCCAACTGTCTTGCTTTTAAAATAATATTAAATCTTGAATCCTGAAATGACTGGAGGAGGTCATCTTGGAATGGGAAGGTCTTGAAGGGGATCAATCCCTTTTGTGGGTGGGAAATCTTTGTATAGGTATTTATGAAGTATACCGGATCACGTCCGCACTTCACAATCTCCTTGACAACTTCCTTTTTAGATAATTGGTATGACATACACCCTGCTCTTTAAAGCGGTTTACTCTCTGCCAGCTTTGAGAATGTTTTCGATAGCTTCCTCAAGCTTGGCCTTTCCATCATCCATGTCGGACACTTGATCGCCATAATTGCCGACTTTATAATCCTGTCGTGCAACAACCCAAGAGCGTTGACGGCTCATATTCTGAACATTAATATCAGATTCGCCTTCTCGCTTCAAGTTAAGATTGCTTCCAGTCTCAGTCTTATATTGCTTCTTGAGATAACTTTCAACAGCACTAATGTATCCATTGATATCATTCTCAAATCCGTTTCCATGAACTTCTTTCATGGTCACTTCACTGTTATAATAGATGCAGAGTTTATCTGCTGCGAGTCTAATAGAAAATCCGTCAACCACTCGTTTGTCAGTGATAGCAACTTCTTCCTCTCGTCGCAATCCAATTTTAATTGGATCCCCATTTTCGTCAATCGCACCATCGTGGGTGTTTGACATAGCTTGTGAGATTCCTCTAACAATTTCTAATACGGTAGCCATTTTATTTCCTCCTCGATTAATCCGACTCTTTATTAATCTGTTGAACTTCTGCTCGAAGTTGTTTTAACTCTTCACGAATTACTTGACAAGCCTTTCGGAGTCTGACTCCTGCCGTCTTGTTGCCTTTCGATTCACATTTTAGTGCATCAATCTTTGCTTCTTCCAGCAAATCTATAACACACTGTAGTCTCTCCAGTAAAGTACAATTCATTATTCTTCACCCTCAACCTCTTTAATCTTCCACTCTCGTCCTTCTATATGTTGAATATAGCAGTCAAAGCAACTATCGAATTTTTTCATATACAAATCATCTACCATGTTAAAAGAATATGTTTCACAATATGAGCAAACCCTGTTAGTCTTCTTCTTATTAAGTAGTTTCTTTGATACAAAAACGCCATCTAACTCAACCCTATCATCATCTTCTGATGCGCTATTAAGCTTTTCTGCGACCTTTTTCTGCTGCTCCAGGTACTCTGCCTCTTTCTTGTCATCCCAACCAGATTTGGGGTTTTTGACTGCAACTTTGCCATATTTCTTTGCAATGGCTTTTTCAATAGCTGCTATATCATTGAGGTCTTTACCCTTGCTCACTGGATTCCATTCCCCTTTGTCAGCGCATAAACGAGGACTGTGGTTGAGATCGCACCAATAAAGAATACGCCCGCTGTGGTCAGGAAAGTTGACTTAGTTCCTTGGGTTTCAATGAGAAGATCGTTTGTTCTCTCAAGCTCCATGGCCAAGTAATCAATTTGCTTATCACGCAGATCAATCTGTAACTGTGTATTGATTTCCATTATCTCCATGTCAGTATCATACTTCAACTTCCATTTCCTTTGAATCATTTCGTACTCAGTGTTGATCAATGCCCATGCATCGGGCAGCAAAATATATACATCATTCTTAAGTGTGAGGGTTGTTCCCTTCTCTGCAAATGAATACGAGAACTCTGGGAGGGTCTTCGTTTCACTTGCAAGTAGATTTGCTGGGAATGTTAATCCTAATATAAGGAATGGTATCATTAGTGATTTAATCATCTTTGTTCTCCACTGTTGCGATAGAGTCGAGAGGCACATAGTTGAGCTTACCGAAGTTTCTCTCTATGTCCTCGACGACCTTTTTTCTCTCTTCGAACGTATCAGCAGCAAGGTATTCTTTCTTTCTCTTCGCCAGAGTTTCTTCCTGCTCTTTTGTTATCTCTTCTTCTTTTCGTCTTGCGTCACTCAGAATCTTCTTTTCAAGATCCTCGAACTCTGCTTGTCGATCCATCGTGTCTCTATACATTTGAAGTCTGCTCTTCTCAGACTCGCTTTTATTCTTCAAAACGAGTTCAGCAATCTTCTTGGAGCCGGATGTACCATAAGCAAAGATGGCGGCAATGAGCGCACCGCAAAGTGCGCCCACTGCAAAAAGATTATCTTTTATAAATCTTAACGCCTTCATCATTACTTTCCATGTCTCCAAGTTGCAGCAATATCTGCGACACCTTGAATTCCAATGTACGCCAATGAGATCGCAACCCAGTCACCAGACGCCAAGTTTGAATTAAACATGAGTCCGGTGGCTGTGAGCCACACCATCAACTTACGGGAAACTACTTTCTTCTGGACTGTATCGAGCATCCCGCCTTCACCGATAACTCCATTAATTAAATTCTTCATCTTATCTCCTTCTTATTCGACAATACACATTTTTGTGGGTCGATTACACGATTTCGGATTGTTCTGATTGGTCGCAATGCAAGAAAAACCTCTTGCAGTGTCACACTCAGAATCAATCTCACAAGTCGCAGTTGTTGTATATGCTGAATCAAGCACCGATTGGTGAACATAATTCAACTCTTTGCCAGCTTCTGGAACCTCACAGGTATATCCAGAGCCGCAATCCAATTCTTTCAGGTCATCCCCTGCTGCGTTTTTGATGCCTTGATTTTCACAAACAGCAACACACATTGGGTACAGATCGTTTCCATCAATTTGATAACTACCCCAACAATCTGTGTTAGCAGGGGTATCAGTAGCACCTGTTACAGCGCACATATCATACTCAGGCGCAGTGTTGCAAGGATTCTGTTGAGCGCATCGGACCATTCCTACACGGTCAAAAGCATCACAGAAGACTGCACTCTTGCCACACCAATGCTCAAACAGCGTACAGTAATCACCAGTGGCACCACTCTGAAATCGGAGTGGCGTACATTGAAACCCTTCAGAGCACTGAGTGGGATCTGAGTTTGCAGCATCGCATGTTCGGTAGTCGCTCATGTCATTGCTCATTGAAGCAACTCCAATATCTGAAACACTCTCGACGCCTTTAATAATTCCGGTTGGTGAGGGAATACATTCCTCATTTGACCCGCAGGTCGAAGCATAAGGATCTGATCCTGATGGATCACAGATCGTCTTACATCGGAAATCAACCATCTCTTGGCCTGTAAATCCAGACCCAGTTGTATTAGAGATAAGATTAATCTTTGTTGCAGCACAACGTCCTTGACCGTCCGCACAGAGCGAGAAATTGTCCCAGCCGCAGACCTCATTGATTTGAGATTCCTTTTTGAAGCAGTGGCCGCCTGTGGAATTTGTAGCGATACATATACCAGGACCGCCTTCGATGTTACGACACTCTGAGTCTGCGAGACACGGAGTCATACAAACACTCGTTCTTGGATTCACTGAATGACAGTCCAACCCTTCATCACAGTTTCCCTGCTCAATGCCAGTACACGCTTGAAATTCCAACGCTGCTGGGATATCAACACAAGCGGTTGTTATCACCTGACAGGTGCTAGATTCCTGATTGTACTCACAGGTGACGCTTCCTTCCTGATACTCTCGGCTATCATATAGATCGCACCGATATTCAGGATTTCCCGCCAAGGCTCCAGAGCAGTCAGCAGAACACATAACCTTTGGAACCATTTCCTTCTTCTCCTCGGCAGTGCAGGCAACAAGCCCTAGTGCGAGAAGCGCAAATAATATTTTTTTCACTTTGTTCTCCTTTAACATTTAGTGATTAACAAACGCAAACCCATTCTTCTTTTCAATTGAAATTTGCGAGTCTACAGAGTCCTTCAGTGCCTCTTGGTGAGATATGAGAAGGACTGTTTTGAAGTGTGTTTTAACGAGATCGAGGATTCTAACGAACCCTTCCATGTTCTCTTCATCCAATGCTGTTCCTGGCTCATCCAAGATGAATATGTCGCCTTTCGGCATGGAAGACACGCTCAAGAGTGCTAAACGAATTGCCATGGCAGCAATGGTTTTTTCCGCTCCTGAACCCATTTCCAATGGTCTTGCACTAAACTTGGGATGTTTAATAAATATCTCAAGCCTCTTGTCAATATCTTCGACATACACTTCAAAGTCAACGATGTTGGCAAGGGTTGATGCAATTTCAGCATTAATAATTGGTAATCTATTTTTGATAATATCCAGAGAAATTCCATTTGTGTGGACGCATCGCATAAACAAATCGTAGGCTGCGTACTCTTCTCTGGCTTCTGATAATTCTTCTTTCTGCTCGCTCAAACTCTCAAGTTGTTGAGTCAGCGAGCCGCTCTCCTTATATAACTCCGTGAGTCTATTTTCGCATTTAATGAGCTTATCTTCGGATTCTCTCACCTTGACAGTCTTCTTTTTTCTATCGGCAATAAGGTGTTCCAAGTTCTCAATTGCGTCACGATTCTCTTCATACTCAGCAATTTTGTCAGAAAGATTTCGAATCTCAGAGTCAATGTTTAAGACTTTGGTTTTGTTTTTCGCAATTTGTAGCTCAATCTTGCCAATTTTTGTTTCCGTCGATGCTCGCTTCTCAATGACCTGACGGTGCTTCTCAATGTACTGGGCAATGACATCTGGCTGGAGATTGAGAATTTCCTTACCAACTTCTTTCTCTCTGTCTTTTGCCTCGTCAAGATCTTTTTTCGTGATTCCGATACTTTCAAGCGCAGTAAAAGCATCCTTGATGAATTTACATTGCGGGAAGCTTTCTCCACACGGAACTTCGTTGAGGAGTTGGATCTTCTTCTCTTCTACTTCTCGGACGGTTTCTTTTTCTCTGATAAGTCTAAGTACCCCATCGAGGGCATCTTTTTTCTGTCGCACCATCTCTTGCTTATCATTCCACTCGTCAATATTAAATTCACTACAGAGGCTGTCAATCTTTGCAACAATATCCCTATTTTCATCAGATTCCTCTTTTAACTTTTTATTTTTATTTTCTAGGCTGTGAGAGTTTCTTTTCTGCTCTTCCAACAATTTGGTGACTTCTTTAATATTAATGATAACCGCTGGGATGGCATCAATTGAAGATTGAAGTTCGATAAGATTAGCCTTGCTGGTTGCAATGTCGCCTCTTAATATGCTGCAAGTGTCTTTCTGCTCGCTCACTTCTTTGTTGTGTGAAATGAGTTGTGTTTGTATAACCTCTGACTCTGTGTCGAAATCGATCACTTCAAGCCTCTTCAGGATTGCCTTAAGATCAGAAGCGTCATCCTTTGCAAGTTTGAACTTTTTATCGAAAATCTCAAGGTCAAGGAACTTCGCAAGGATCTCTTTCCTCTTCGTCGAACCCTCACCAATGAAGTCCAGAGAGCCTAATTGAGAGGCCATTGAGGTCAAAAGGAAGTCATCCATCGTACCAAAGTATTTTCTGATATTCTTGTCTGTTCCGTTACGATCAAGGCCATTAAGAGGCTCTTTCCTGTTGGTCACTGGATTGTACGTTGAGAAGGTTACGTTAGTTTTTGCTTCGTCTGTTTCTTCTCCTCGGAGTTTTTTAGTATATTTCTCACAGTCACGTTCAATGATCAGTGTGGTGTCTCCAACCTCAATTTCGGCCCTTCCTTTGGCCCAATCAGCCTTTTCATTGATACTGTTCAGATTCTTCCGATTGCCCTTTGAGGTCGAATTATAGACGGTGAACAACAGACTATCGATGATACTTGACTTTCCAGAAAAGTTTTTTCCAAAGATGCCAACGATGCCATTCATGTTCTCGAAATCAATTTTATTCTTCTCTCCGTAGTTGAACAGGTTATCCCATTCAAGAGACTTCAAGCTCCAACGAACATTTCTTTTTACGTCCTCGCCAGCTTCGACGACTGTATTGTATTGTTTATTCAAAGCACAGACACGATCGAACATTACGTCGGTTACTTCATAATCTTCCAAGAATTGCTTGAAGAACTTTTCCTGCACTGCAATGTTCCGCAAGTCCTCTTGTATGAGTTCTCCTTCGATCTCGACACTACGACGTGCTCCTGAAGCTCGATTGAGAAATGTTACAGAGGTTGGCTTGAACTTTGATTTTGCAGTGTCCAATGCCCTTCTGAGCTTGTGAATCGGAAGGCTGTGGTTTGTTGCAACACGAAGTCTTGCGCCCTCTGGAACAACTGCGTTCTTGGGAATACGACCTTGCTTGGTCAATTCGATTGTAACGAACGGACGTGGGTTTTCAAGGACATGATGCTCAACAGTGAACTCATCTTTACTTTTAATATCCCAAACGAGATAGCCCTTGTCATTTGTCTCGCCATGGTTTTGTTGAACGGTGGAACCTGGATAACGGACACGACCCTCAGTATCAAGAATCTGATTCGTTTTGTGAATATCCCCAAGAAAGGCATAATCAAAGTCCTCAAACACTGCAATATCATGATCGCCGTGTTCCATTATCCAGCCAGTGTCTGTTACGACACCACCTACCGCTCCATGGTATAGAGCAATATTTATTTTATCCGCATTTGATGGCTGGACCCAATTGTCTTCATCGAACACACTCAACACATTAATGGTGAAATCTTTGTCCAACACAGTCTCGCCAGCGGATTTGAGCAAGTGAAGGTTGGGAAGATTGAGTGCCTCAATAATTGGGGTCAACGCATCTTGGCGACTTTCGTTCTTAAGGTTTCCGTCATGATTGCCCAATATAATATAGGTGGGGGCGATACTCGATAATTCCTTAAAAAAGTTAGCTGCCATATCAACAAACTCAGGTGAAATCTGAGTCTTGGTATGTGCGATATCTCCACAGTGAATAATATAATCCACGTTTTGTTCTCGCAACATATTATACATCTTTTCGAATACAGTTCTGTACTCGGAATGATATTTTAAATTTCGTATGTGGGTATCTGCAATATGTGCAAATCGTGCCATGCTGTCCTCATTTAATTAAACCAATTGAATGGTTCAAGTAGGCTTCAGCATCTACTGCCTTCGCCTTTTCTTTTCTTTTATTGAACTCATCCCTCGACATCTCACCAACGTCGGAGAACGGTTCTATCTCTATCTTGTATAATTCTACACCATATTCCAACAATTGTTTAATTAAAAATAAAGATTTCTTCTCTGCATCGGCATCCAATGCAAGATAGATTGGGGTGTCATTTTTGACTATCTCTTTGAAAACCTTGGACTTTTCGGAAATTGTGGACCCCAAGATCGGAATTGCGTTTCCTGCGACGATCGCATCAAAAACACCCTCGACGATCGTTAAGTCGCTATCCCAATCAATATAAAGCTCGCTGAAGACAATATCCTTGCTGACGGATGGACTTAAATATTTTCTCCAATTGTTATCATATGTACGCCCAACGAAGTAATTCACACCGCCGTTTGTTGCAAAAGACGGGATGACCACACGGCCCTCATATTCGCCTGTGCCGCAGTATCCGATTTTCCAACGCAATATATCAGTCTTGGTTATGCCACGCTCAGAGAGGAACCTCAAGGCTGGTGAGGCGGTTATAGGGAGGTTTTTTGAAGTGAGCGTCTTGAACTCGCTGGGGAGTGGAATAAGCTGTTCTGGTTCTATTTCCTCCTTTTTACCAAACAGTTTCTCATTCAGTATCTCCTGGAAAGACTGGAGGTCATGCGTGAAGGACTTCTCGTATTTGTCCCATTCTTTGAGTTGTTTGAAGTCTCCATACTTTCTTACGACCCTCCGAATTGAATTGCCACGATACTCGCAAATCCAACATTTGAACTTATCTTTCTCGACATTGATTGAGAGTTTCTTTTTGTGGTGATCGCAAGCAGGGCAAGCGAACAGGTATTCACTTCCAGATTTGTAGCCTCTTCCAAGAACCTTCTTCAGGACTACTACTTTTTCGGTTGTATGCACTTAGCACCAGCTTTCGCTATAATTAAACTATCGGCCCGATCATATGTACCAGGCACAGGATTTCCAAACTTAGTCTCATCATAGCAGAATTGTGGTTCAGTGTCAAGTAAAAACTTCAATACAACCTTTTTTATATCTCCACCCTTTTCTTTTTTGGGGACACCACAAGATTTCCTTGCAGAAGGTGCGGAAATGTATTCAGGTTCCATACCCCATAGCTCATAACAGAGCCAACTGACAATTCCGTTGAACGCTGCGAGTGTTGAGATTGTTTTTGCGG